>Ga0180433_10006356_pt1 | contig 15535 bp, 9 predicted proteins | sample SS_ome_8_FD_132980 | JGI IMG/M metagenome (GOLD analysis project Ga0180433, IMG submission 132980) | Hypersaline lake sediment archaeal communities from the Salton Sea, California, USA - SS_1_D_1 metaG | ecosystem: Environmental > Aquatic > Non-marine Saline and Alkaline > Hypersaline > Sediment... | reverse complement strand
ATGCCGATGTAGTCGTCTCCAGAGGCTCGTTCCCTTTCTGGGAGGACAAGACCCGGGGATTCCGTGAGATCTATCGCGTTCTAAAGCCCGGCGGAGTGGCCTACATCGGACGTGGTTTCTCGAAGAACCTGCCGGTTAAGACGGCCAGAGCGATACGCGCCAAACAGGGCAAGATGATGAAATACGATCTTGCTGAGAAGGTCGAGGAGCTGCGGCAAATCATGAATACTCTGGGAATAAAGACATTTAGAATTCACAGACCTGCTCCGGCCGGAAGCGAGGACTTCAACTACGGTGTCTGGATAGAGTTTTACAAGTCGGAGAGTTGAGAGGAAGATTTCAGTCGTATGAGCTTTTGACAGGCTGCGGAAAGAAAGAGAGGCAAAGTGAACCCGGCGAGTTGATGGTTTTGTGCGTCCGCCCGTGGAGGAGATGACAAAGCCCTTACAACACAGTTCACGAGGCGGGATTCCGATACACGAAAACTTTCACAAACACTTAAGTTTCGACGGTTATGTATTTCCCTTGTGAATGGTGCGGCAAGTCTTACAATGTTATTTGTGCGTTTGGGAACGTAGGGCGGCTTGATATAGCCGCCTTCTAAATTGGGTAATCCCGTGGGTTACCCTCAAGGGGCTTTTTTTCGGAGTTTTCACATGTTAGGTCAATTGCCCAGTTACTGGTGGACTTTCAGCCTGTTGGGGATCTTTGCCGGTATCGCAAGCGGCACTTTGGGGCTGGGAGGCGGGGTGGTAGTAGTGCCGGCGCTTGTCCTGTTGCCTTTCTTCGCGTTCGAGCAGAAGGCTGCCCAGGGAACCGCCCTTGCACTGATGGTTCCCATGGCATTGCTCGGGGCGTTCCGGTATTGGAGGAATCCCCACATTGACGTGAGTCTGGCTGTAGTGTTTTTGATAGTGTTGGGCGCTTTACCCGGCGTCCTGGTTGGAACCGAACTTGCCGCTCGTCTTCCAAGTCACATACTGAGGAAATTCTTCGCAGTTTTCCTTGTTATAGTAGCTGTGAGAATGTTCATTGCCCCGCGGAAACAGGTTCTCGAAATCCCCGGCGGGAATCTGTCGAATCAGGACAACGCAAGTGCAGTTGAACCCGGAGGTCGAAATAGTGAGTCGACAGAGCAATAATGGGCTCGTCCGTATCTTCAACGCGCAGGCCTTTGCAGAACCCCCTGGAGAAGGCCGCCGGGCCGTTCGAGGGCTAAAATCAGACGAGTACGCGGTGACCGTGACACTTGACGACGACTCGGAAAGGAGATGAAGAAATGGCACTGAAAAAACAGGTTATTCTATCCATGTTCCTGCTTGTGACGCTCCCCGGTGCTTCGGAAGTTTTCGCAAAAGCCGAACTCGTACGCAAGAGCCTGATTCTGGATCTTGATGCCGATCGAGGTGTCAAAATCGTCGATGGGCGCGTCGCCTGCTGGAGCAACCAGGTGGATTTCAAGGCGAGAGAATTCGTCGCGACCAGAGACGCCAGCCACAAGAAAGGCACGGGCCATCCTGCGCTGAAAGAAATAGTCTCCGCCATCGGAGGCCATAACGCCGTGGTGTTCAAACGGCAGGAGCTGATCAACAGCGCCGAAAACGCCTTCGATCACCTGACGACCGGCAGCGGCTACACGTGGTTCGCGGTGATGTGCGTTTATCCTCAGGTGTCCGGGCTCAAGGACGTTAACTCGTTCTTCGGTAATTTGAAAAACGGCGGAAAGTACGAAGGCTTCTGGGCGGGGCTCAGGGATGATAACACGCTCTGGACGGGCTCGCGAAACGGCATAACTTTCGGCCGGTGGGACGACAACAATCCTCAGGTTCTCGGTCCCAAACTTGAAGTGAACCGCTACCACGTGATCGCCGGCCGCATGGGCGCCGGAACCGGCAATGTCACGATCGAGCTTTTTGTCGATGAGACCAGCCCGGTTGCTTCGAAACCTTATCCCGTCAATCCTGACGGCAATCCTTCAAAGATGGCAATCGGGCAGGAACGAGACGCAACGAATCATCCGGGCCATGAATCCTTCGACGGTGAAATAGCCCGGCTGCTAATGTGGGAACGCCCGCTGACCGACCGGGAGCTGGAGGCGACCTTTTCTTTTCTAAGCGGGACGTATGGATTGTCGGGGGAGATGAAGGCTGTACGGGTCTCCGCTGACGGGAGCAGGTTTGTCCTCGAAGGGGCAGGCGGCACGTTCAGGCCCTGGGGATTCAATTACGACCATGATGAGCAGGGCCGGCTGCTGGAAGACTATTGGGATGCCGAGTGGCCGAAGGTTCAAGAGGATTTTCGTGAGATGGCCGAACTCGGCGCCAATGTCGTTCGCATTCATTTGCAGACCGGCAAGTTCATGGCGGAGCCTGATAAGCCGAACGGTGCTTCCCTGCGTCAACTGGCCCGGCTGGTGAAATTGGCTGAACGCACCGGCTTATATCTCGACATAACCGGTCTCGGGTGCTATCACAAGAAGGACGTGCCGGAATGGTACGATAGCCTTTCGGAGAAGCAGCGCTGGGATGTGCAGGCGCGATTCTGGGAGGCGATTGCCGGGGCCTGCGCGGAAAGCCCTGCCGTTTTCTGTTACGATCTTATGAACGAGCCGATCCTTGCCGGGGGCAAGAAGACAGAGACCGAGTGGCTGGCGGGAGAATTCGCAGGAAAGCATTTCGTGCAGCGAATCACCCTCGATCTGGCCGGGCGAACGAGAGAGCAGGTCGCCAAAGCCTGGGTGGACAAGCTCGCTGGAGCGATACGAAAGCACGATAAACGGCACATGATAACAGTCGGCGTCATTCCCTGGGCCCACACCTGGCCGAACGCGAAGCCTCTCTTTTACTCGAAGCTGGTGAGCGAGAATCTCGATTTTGCCTGCGTGCATTTCTATCCGAAAAAGGGCGAAGTAGCAAAGGCTTTGACTGCGCTGGCGGTTTACGATATCGGCAAGCCTCTCGTTATAGAGGAAATGTTCCCATTGAAATGCGGCCTGGAAGAGCTGGATACTTTCATCGACTCATCGCGCGAGACTGCCAACGGTTGGATTGGTTTCTACTGGGGTAAAACGCCCGAAGAGTACCGACGTTCGGGAACATTGCCCGATGCCGTAACGGCTGCCTGGCTTGAATTCTTCAGAGACAAAGCCGATGCCGTCAAAGGTCGGTGATGTGGATCAGTCGGCGTCCTTGTCGAAATCCGTTGCGAGCCTGGCCAGGCGTTTGACAATCTCCGGGTGTTCATCCGCCACGTTTGTTTCTTCTCCTGTATCTGCGCGCAGGTCGTTCAATACCGGCTCTTTTTCCAAATGCAGCTTCCACTTACCCGCGCGAACCGCCTTGAGCCGGCCGCGGCCGTCATGGAAGAAAAACGCTTCGTGAGGTGATTTGGCGCCGGATCGGCCCGCCATCAGATGGTAAATATCCTTACCGTCGATCACCTCGTTCGCCGGAAGTGCCGCCCCGGCCAGCTTTGCAAACGTCGGATAGAAATCCATGCTCGTGGCGACCTCGCCGCAGACCCTTCCGGCGGGTATTCTGCCCGGCGCCCACATCACGCAAGGCACGCGCATGCCGCCTTCGAACGTCGTATGTTTCCGGCCTCGCAGAGGCAGGGCCGAGCCGGTCGCTCTCGGAGACGGGCCGTTGTCGGACGTGTAAATCGCAATCGTATTGGAATCCAGACCCAGCTCGCGCAGCGTATCGAGAATCCGCCCCGTGCTCCAGTCGAGACACTCGATCACGTCTCCGTACAGCCCGCCGGCGGACTTGCCGGCAAATTTCTTCGATACGCCGAGCGGCACATGAGGCATCGTGTGCGCCAAATAGAGCAGAAACGGTCTTTCTCTATTGCGGCGGATGAATCCGATCGCCTCTTTCGTGTAAAGCTCGGTGAGCACGTCCGGAGTCGCCGGCCGCAGCGCCACCTCATCGTTTCGCATGACCGGGACGCCCCCGACGTCGTCGAAATGCTCGGCTTCCGGTTCGTCGAGGTTGTGGTATAGCCCGTAGTAGTAATCGAATCCCTGGCGCGTGGGGCGGTAGGGCCCGACAAAGCCCAAATGCCACTTGCCCACGCAGCAGGTGGCGTACCCGCGGCTTTTCAACAATTCGGCAATCGTGGTCACCGCCGGGTCTATTCCTCTTGTCGAATTCGGGCGCAGCACGCCTTTGGCAAGTCCCACGCGGCGAGGATAGCGCCCCGTCATGAGCGCCGCTCTCGACGGAGTGCACAAGGGCGCGGCGACGTAGAAATCGGTGAATTTCGTGCCCTCGGCCGCCATGCGGTCGATGTTGGGCGTTCTGATATTCGGCGATCCGAAGCATCCCAGATCCTGATAGCCCTGATCGTCGGTGAAGATGATGATGAAATTAGGGGATTTCTCGGCGGATCGAGTCGAGCCGGCGCCCGAACGGACAAGGCTCAGCCCCGCGCCGGCCGCCATTAGTTTTCGCAGAAATCCGCGCCGGTCGAGTTTGTCTTCTCTTCGTTGCATGTTGGTCTTCTCGAATTCGATTAGTCGTGTCGTACAAACCTGGGCTATGATACCAGCATTTGACTCAGATTACACGTACAGGTCCTGGCAAAGAAAGAGGGCCTGTACCCACCGTAAGTCCCGTAAGGGACGCCTTACAGCGGTGTCCCCAAGGGAGAGTCAATCGGCACAGGCCCCTAACTGACACGTTTTAGTGTATCAGCTTTTCATTCAATTGTCATTTCAATTACCCGCCTCAGGCAGATACAGTCTAATGTCGTCGAAGTACACCTTGCCGAGACCGCCTGCGGCCGGAATGTTCTTCGTGCCGAAGCCAATCGTGATTGTGTTGACGTTTGTAAGGTTCACGCCCTGGTCTGCGAAGCGCGACAGGTCGATTTCCCACTTGGTCCACGCGCTCTTCTGCGCTGCGCCGGGATCGTCGTGATAGACTACTGCGGCGCCGTTTAGAGCGAGGAACATTCGCTCGGCTGTATTGGCCGAATCACCCTGGAACCACAGGACAAGCCTGGTAACGCCGTCTTCAGTCCAGTCACGCGGATAGACTAACGTCTTGGTCGATTCACAGATCTTTAAGTTCGTATCGTAGCGATACGGCATCGACTGGATGCCGCCGTGAACGACAGTCTGCTCGGCATAGGGTGGAAAGTCATTAGAAGTAAGGGCCCCGTTCGTTGTGGTGTTGAAGCCGTCCACCCAACTGTCGAAGATCGTGTTGCTGCCGGGCTGCGGCAGTTCGATATCATTGTATGACTCGAAGTCGTCCACGACGAGGAAGTTGCCCGTCGAGAAGCTCCAGACGCGGCCGGTCCACGGGCTGTCTGCATTGACGCTGTTGACCTCGTCGATCCGCCAGTAGTAGGTCGTATCCAGTGCGAGCTTGCCGGGGTCATAGCTCTCGCCGCCGAGAAGCCCGGTTGCCCTGTACTCAAGCGAGGCCTTGTTCGCATCCTTCACGGCTGCCGGATCCGTGCCGAAGTACACCTCGTGCGAGGCGGCAAAGATGCCCGGGTCCCACGTGAGAATCTGAACGGGATTCACGTTCACGGCGCCGTCAGGTGGATTCGGATTGCCGATTGTGCCTACGGTCGTGAAGCTCCAGACTTTGCCTTCATAGTTGTTGAATCCATCGAACTCGTCGACGCGCCAGTAGTAAGTGCCGGCCAGTTCGAGCGGGCCGGGCGTATACGTTGTGGTTCCCCGCGGAACGCCGCCAATGCCGTCGTTCACGTCGTCGAAATTCTCGCTGAAATATATGGTGTGCAGTTTCGTTTCGTAACCCGCCTTCCAGCTAAGCTCGGCGTTCAGGTCGACGTACTCTGCACGGTCGGCGGGATCCGGGTAGTAAGCAGTCTTTGGCGGAATCGAAAAGCTCCAGACATCGCCCTTCCAGGGACTGTTGGGATCGGCGTCGTTGACCTCGTCGATTCGCCAGTAGTAGGTGGTTCCCGGCACAAGCCCGTCCGGACAGGGGAATCCCACAAGGCCGACAATAAGGCTCGTTCCGCCCTGATTGACTCGGAAGGTATCTTCAGTTCCATTGTTCACATCGTCGAAATTGTCACCCAGATAGACATCGTGAGAGACTGCGAAATCCCCCGCCGACCAGCCCAGGTTCGCCCAGGTATTCGGATGCAATGCGCCGTCCGCCGGATCCGGACCAAATGCCCACGGCCACGGTTCGCCTTTCATGGCACTTAGAACCTCGATCGGCGACAAAGCGTGGCTGTAAATGCGGACTTCGTCGAGCCTCCCTTCAAAAGTTCTATAAATATTGCTGGGACGAGTACTCGTATACCCGATTTCGACCATGGCATCGACGTTAGGACCTATCGAAAACGGCTTGGGGCCCATTTCATCGACACCGTTCAGGTAGACTCGCAGTTCGCTGCCGTCAAACGTAAAGGCCAGGTGAACCCATTCGTTCTTGGGCATGACGAAGAACGCAACCGATCCGGGGGCCTGATGTGAAATTCCGACTTTGTCCGTATAGCTCGCATTTGTATGGGCGCCCCACAACTCGACCTGCATCATCATTGTCGTTGCGCCCCATCCGTTCGACTTGGTGAGGAAATGCTGAAAAGTCCCCGTTCCATCCCAGAACGCCCAAAGGGCAAGACTGAACTGGCCCGTCCCATCCGTCGGATCGAAGACGCCACAGTCGATTCCATAGCAGCCATCGGGATCCAACACTACGGCGTTTCCCTGTGCACCCGCGCCCCATTCGGGCGTACCAAGCAGCGTGCCATCGTGGCCGTTGCCGGAGCTGTCGGAGGCGGTGTCGCCGGAACCTTCATCGAATCGCCACCAGCCGACGAGATCCGCTCTCGTTGCGCTTGTCAGAATCAAGGTCAGCGCGAGGGCGAAAGAAAGCAAATGAACTGATCTTCTACACATAATGATCCTCCTTTCAAGAAAGATGTATGATAGTGAATCCACATTCGCCTTGTTCTATCGGCCGGATTGTTTGTTTACGACTTGACTCTACCTCCTTCCTTCCCGCGCCCGGATGGGTAGCCCAACCGGAAAAACGCGAATCCGGCACGATACATTGAAATATTTCGCTCGACAGAAGATACCGCATCCAAAGGTGCTCATATTAAACCTTTATATCAAATCTTCTTCCTCGGGGTCAAGGAAAAAATGCACAAAGCGTGCCGGCAGGACCAAAAAGAAGGGACCTGTGCCCACCGTAAGTCCCCCAAGGGACGCCTTACGGCGGTGTCCCCAGGGGAGAGCCGATCGGCACAGGCCCCGTCCTAAGGCAAATCCAAATGTCGCTGCTGCAAGAGCAGTTTACTCACCAGATCATCGATAAAGCCGAATATCGTCGAAGTAAACTTCGCCTGAGCCGCCGGCCACCGGGGTGTTCTTCGTGCCGAAGCCGATGGTCATTGTGCTCACATTGGCAAGGTTCACGCCCTGATCGGCGAAGCGCGACAGATTAATGACCCATTCGGTCCAGGCGTTTTTCTCTGCCGCGGCAGGATCATCATGATAAACCACGGCCGTGCCGTTAAGAGCTATAAACATCCGTTCGGCGGCATTAGTCGAACTGCCGCGGAACCACAGCGACAACTTCGTCACGTCCTGTTCGGTCCAGTCGCGCCCGGCCAGCGTTAAAGTCGACTCACAGATCATCAGGTTGGTGTCGTAGACATATTTCATCGACTGGCGCCCGGTGCGAACGACCGTCTGCTCGGCATACGGAGGCATCTCCTCGGCCGTGAGAGCCCCGTTTGTCGGGATCTGATAGCCGTCTGCCCAATTAGAGTAAATTGTGTTGCTCGCGGGATCAGGTGGATCGATGTCGTTGTAGGACTCGAAATCATCCACAACGATATAATCGGCTACCGTAAAGCTCCATACGCTGCCTGCGGTGATTGTTCCGTCGTTGTTGTTCTCGTCGACTCGCCAGTAGTAAGGCCCGCCGCCCCACTCGACTCCTTCGGGCGGACTGTAATTCGTCGTGCTCTGGCTGCCGCGATAAACTCCCGACGCATCGGTTGTGTCGGCGGCGGCTACGGCGTCTCTGTCGGTGCCGAAGTAAACTTCATGCTGAGAAGCCCTGTCGCCGCGAGACCAGCCAAGAGGCAGCGCATCGTTGATGTACAGCGTCGCTCTATCGGCAGGCGAGCGGTTCCAGGCGAGCAGCGGGTCGACTCTCATGACCTGCTTGATCTCGTCCTGAGTCAACGGTTTGTTGTAGATACGGACGTCGTCGATCAGGCCGGTGAAGGGCCGGTTGTGCCAGGGGGCCTCGCCGATTCTGACGTTTCCGGAAGCGGCTGTGTCAATCGCCGTGGATTGATTGGCGCTGATTAATTCCTGCTCGCCATCAACGTAAAGCGATATCTCGGTGACGTCGGGCGTGCCGTCGTCTGAGAGAACGGCCGCGACGTGGTGCCACTGATCGTCTCGCAGGTCGGTCATGCCTACCTGATAGCCGCCGTTAACCTCTACGCGAATGGCGCCGTTCGTGCCGTTGCTGTTCTGGACGCGGAATATCCATTTTTGTCCGGTCGAGTTGATTCCCCAGGATGCAATTTCCCCGAGCGTCGCAGTTTTGATCCAGGCGCTGACCGTTCGCGAGTTAGTGCCGGTGATTCCCGCGTAAGCCGTCTCGACGAGATCCTCACTTCCGTCGAATTCCAGAGCACCGCCGGCGTAACCATCCACCCACTGCGGGTCGCCGGTGATTGTACCGTGATTGTCGCCGCCCGAGTAATCGACAGCCGTAGCGCCGGCGCCCTCGTCAAGCCTCCACCAGCCTACGAGACTGGGATCGGTAACGGCTATGCTAGGGACGGTTCTGAAGCTCCAGACGTTTCCGGGGTGCGTCTCGAAGCCGTCAAACCCATCGATCTTCCAATAGTAGACCGTCTCTTTCTCAAGCGGGCCCGGATCAAAGGTTGTAATTGACAAAGGCCCCTTGTATGTGCTTGGAGCCCCGGCTTCAACCTCGGCGGCGTCCTGGCCGAAATAGATGTGGTTCAGCTTCGTGCCGAAACCTGCCGTCCAACTGAGAGTAGCGCTTGTCTGCTCGAACATGGCGCCGTCGACCGGGTTGGGTTCGTATGCCACCTTCGGCGGAACCCAAAAGCTCCAGACGTTGCCTTTCCACGGGCTGTTCGGGTCGGCTTCGTTGACCTCATCGATGCGCCAATAGTAGGTTGTGCCCGGAATAAGGCCTTCCGGTAAAGGAAATCCCTGGAAGCCTACGATCAGGTTTGGCGCCCCCTGGCTGCCTATGAAAGTATGGGCGGCGCCGTCGTTGACGTCGTCAAAGTTGTCGCCGATGTATACATCGTGTGTAACGGCGAATGGACCGGGTTTCCATGACAAGTTGGCCCACGTCTGGGTATACATTTCGCCGTCCTTGGGGGTTGGTCCCCAGGCTTGTGGCATTATTTTGCCTTCCATGGCGCTCATTATTTCGGGTACCGTCAGGGCATGGTCGTAAATCCTGACGTCGTCAATGGCTCCAGTCCAATCGCTCCCCCAGCCGTCCGAGCCGATGAGGACAGGGGCAGCGCTGCTGTCAATTTGGCCAAGGGGGGTCGAACCGGTCTCCTCTCCGTTGAGATAGCATTTTACCGTCGTGCCGTCGTGTGAGCACGCGACATGGCACCACTCGTAGCGCTCCAGGTTTCGGTCGGTATAGACCCAGACACCTGAGCCCCCGACAGCGAACTGGAATCCCATGTAGGGCTGAGGGCTGCTCCACCCGTATCGAACCTGCCAGCTCCACCCCGTACCGCTCATCGCCTTGGCCAGCGGCGCTGTCTCGCCGCCGGATGCGCCCTTTCCTTCCGGGTCATCGGCGTCGGGTCTTATCCACAGGGCGATGGAGATGTTACTGGTGATGTCCAGGCTGGCGTCATTGCCGCAATCGAAGTAATCCCCGCCGGTAGTGGCCACGCCAGTGCCATAAAATTCCATGGCACCGCCATTGATACCGGCAATCCAAGTGGGGTTGTCCAAGGCGGGATTGTCCAGGAGGGTTCCGTCGTTGCCGTTGCCGCTCGAGTCAGCGGCAGTTGTGCCGGAGCCCTCATCAAGCTTCCAATAACCCACCAGCTCGGCCGACGCGGTGCCGGCGGCGATCAACACAAGAGCCGATGAAACCAGACAGGTTAATCTTCGATACATGATAATCCTCCTTCAAAGTGCGGCCTGCTATGAGTTGACCGTCGAGAAAATGCTTATACAAAAACAGGCAGTTGAAATCCCGGCCGCTGCAGTTCCCATAGCCTGCTTATGTATACATCGTCATTTATACCACGAGAAATAAGGTTGTGTCAAGAGAAACTCTCATCGGAGAGTAAAAGAAATGCCAGTTCGGCCCTATTACTACTCGAAAAACCAGGTCGAATTACCCCAAAAGGGGTAGAGCAGGTCCGGAAAACTAAAGTGTCGCAACTCTGAAAAGTGTTGATAAGTTGCATTCGCATGGTAAGGTTGCACTCCATGACGGCCTATAATCGGAAAATGAAATTGATGGAGCCGAGTTTTAAGCCCTGGAAGCCTGAGAAGGACCGCTCGCGACAGATAGCGGTTTTGATGAGCGGCGGGGTCGATAGTAGCGTTACGGCTCATCTGCTCAAAGAGCAGGGCTGGGACGTGCTTGGTGCAACGATGAAGATCCCCGTTTCGTGCGACGCAAAAGTCAGGGGATGCTGCGGGGCGGAGGCCGCTTCTGCCTGCCGTGAATTGGATATTCCACATTACCTTGTGGACGTTACTGAAGATTTCCAGAAGATGGTAGTCGAACGATTCAGGCAAGCCTACGCCAAGGGCGAAACTCCCAATCCGTGCGTCGACTGCAATACGAATTTGAAGTTTTCGCTGTTATGGGATTTCCTTGCCGAAGAATTCGGAATTCGTTACCTCGCCACAGGGCACTATGCTCGCATATCCGCCACTGAAGGGCGGACGTATCTCGGCAGGCCGAGGGACAAAACCAAAGACCAGAGCTACTTCATTCACGGAATCCCTGCCGGGAAACTCGCTCGGGTTGTTCTGCCTTTGGGTGAATTGACGAAAGTGCAGGTCAGATCGATTGCCGAACGGCTGAGCCTGACCGTAGCGGAGAAGTCCGAGAGTATGGAATTGTGTTTCGCGGGGCAAGGAGATTACAGGGCCGTTCTGACTGGTGCCGAAGCCAACACCGGCGGCGATATCACAGATATGCAGGGCAACAGGATCGGCACGCATAAAGGGATCGCCAATTACACGCTCGGGCAAAGAAAGGGCATCGGTTTTGCGGGCGGCAAGCCGCTTTACGTGGGCAGGATAAATGCAAGGGAAAACACAATCGCACTGGGCACCAGAGAAGAAATCTGCTTTTCCGTAATCAAAGCGAACCGGATCAACACGCTCATACCGGAAGAACTTGCCGCGGGGAAACGCGTCTTCGGCAAGAACCGCTCGTATGGCGAGCCGGCGCCGTGCAAAATCATCGACGCGGGGGATGACGGCATGACCGTCGAATTCGACGAGCCTCAATTTGCGCCCTGTCCGGGTCAAAGGCTCGTTTTGTACAATTCAGACGACAATATCATCGCAGGCGGGACGATTTTCTCAGATTGAAGAAATATGCCGCGTTTGTGAACACGCCATACCCCATAGGGGTATATCATCACTGTAAGTGCAAAAGATTAGGTTTCGGCCGTTTGTGAAGCGCGCCTATTGTTATTGTTCGGGACCGCGAGTTTGATATTTTGAGTAAGACATGATAAGAGCAATAACCAATCCATCTCATGACAGTAACCTAATTGCCCTTCGGCGTATCGAGGGGCAGGTCCGCGGAGTTCAGAGGATGATCGAGGATCGCAAGTATTGCATCGACATCCTGAATCAGATATGCGCGATCAAGGGAGCGCTGGGCAGGGTGGAGGAGCGCATCCTTAAGAAGCACTTTGAGAGCTGTGTAACCCAGGCCTTCCAGGGAACTTCCGAAGACGAAAAGCAGGAGAAGCTGGATGAGATTCTCAAACTGATAAATAAGACTCGCCGGGGATAGAAGACATGAAGAGACAAGTCCTTGTGATGACGGCTATTTTATTTGTCTTTACACCCTCTGTCCGGGCTGAGCAAGAAGCAGGCGACGCCGATGATTTGCAGACCCTTGCGGACTATCTGCGATACGCGGCCTTTAATAACGCCGGGCTCAAGGCGGCATTCGAGCAATGGAAGGCGGCGATAGAGGAAGTTCCGCAGGCGCGGTCGCTGCCGGACCCGCGTTTTACCTACGGCTATTTCATCGAGGAGGTTGAAACCAGAGCAGGGCCTCAACGGAACAAGTTCGGGATAAGCCAGATGTTTCCGTGGTTTGGCAAGATCGAAGCCCGGACTCGCGCCGCCGGAGCGAGCGCCGGAGCAGCGCGAAGACGTTACGAGGCAAAAAAGCTAAAGCTCTTTTTCGAGGTCAAAGACGCATTCCACGAGTATGTCTATCTGGCAAAAGCAATCGAGATAGCCGGAGAGAACCTGGAACTTATCGAAGATTTCGAGCAGGTCGCTATGACGAAATACATCGGCGCCGCCGCAGGTCATCCCGACGTCGTTCGCGCTCAGGTCGAGCTGGCGAAACTTGAAGATCAATTGCGGACTCTCGAAGGACTGAGAGAGCCGATGGAAGCGCAGCTCAATGCAGTGCTGAACCGAAAAAGCTCCGTGCCGCTGCCCTGGCCGGCGAGGGAAGAAATTCGCTCCGTTGGAATTGACCGCGAGCGAATAAAAGAGCTGGTTTTGGCGCGAAACCCTGAATTGCAGGCGCTGGACTTCGACATCGAGAGCGCCAGGAGCAGGGTGGAGCTGGCAAAGAAGAATTTTTATCCCGATATCGGCGTTGGCGTAGACTGGATTCAAACGGATGGCGCAATTGCGGCCGGCACGCCGGACAGCGGCAAAGATCCCGTAATGCTGACGTTCAGTCTGAACCTGCCCGTTTGGCGGCGGAGCTATAAGGCGGCTGAGATTCAGGCGAGGGCTATCGCCAGAAAGACCCGTCTGGAAAAGACCCAGATGGAAAACGCGCTAATTGCGCGAGTGGCGCGGGTTCTGTACGACTACGAGGACAGCCAAAGAAAGCAGAGGCTATACGGTGACATTCTCGTGCCGAAGGCGAAAGAGCTGATCGAGGCGTCGGAATCGGCGTACCAGGGCGGCACGATAGATTTTCTGAGCCTGATCGACGCGCAGCGGACGCTGCTGAATTTTGAGCTGCTATACGAGCGCGCCGTGACGGATAATCGGCAGAAGCTGGCCGAGCTGGAAATGTTAGTGGGAGTAGAGCTTGGAACGGCCGTCGAGATAAAAGAGAAATAGATACCTATACAGGTGATTGAAGTGGAAAGAAAGGGTTCAATATCGGGATTGATTTCGCGAACGGCTGCGGTCGCGGCGATACTGGTTGTCGGATTTATGGCCGGGTACGTTGTCAAGGGTATCACCTCAACTCACGACCACGGATCTTCGGCCGCCGGTCCCAATCAGCCGGTAGTCGCGAAGGGACAGACCTGGTGGACATGCTCGATGCACCCTCAGATCCGCCAGCCAAAGACAGGAAAGTGCCCTTTGTGCTTTATGGACCTGATCCGGGAATCGGCCGAGGGCGGCAATCTCGGGCCGCGCCAAATCTCATTTTCCGAAGAGGCAATCAAGCTGATGGAGATTGACACGACAGCGGTCGAGCGCAGGTTCGTCACTTCCGAGATCAGGATGGTCGGCAAGATCGATTTCGACGAGACGCGGGTCAAGCACGTCACCGCCTGGGTGCCGGGCAGAATAGACAGGTTATATGCCGATTTCACGGGAATCAGGGTCGCTGAAGGCGACCACATGGTACACCTCTATAGCAAGGAGCTGCTCGAGGACCAGCGTGCCTTGCTGGCCGCGATTGCCGGGGCGGCGAACATTCGGCCGGACAGTTCCGATTTCGCCGACAGAATGAAGTCCGCGAACGTCGAGGCGGTCAGAACCAGGCTGAGGCTGCGCGGCTTGACCGACGAGCAGATCGGAAAGATTGAGAGAGCCGGCGAGCCTCTGACGCACCTGACGATCTACTCGCCCATCGGCGGTGTTGTAATCGAAAAGAACGCCTCCGAGGGCATGTACGTTGAAGTGGGGACGCGAATATATACCATCGCTGATTTGTCTAAGTTGTGGGTAAAGCTCGATGCATACGAATCGGATTTGCCCTGGATACGTTACGGCCAGCAAGTCGAGTTCACAACCGAGGCGTATCCGGGAGAAATATTCACAGGAAAGGTCAGCTTCCGCGATCCGGTGCTCAACGCGAGGACGAGGACCGTGAAGGTGCGGGTCAATGTCGACAATCCCGACGGCAGGCTCAAGCCGGAGATGTTTGTCCGTGCCGTACTGCGGGCGAGAGTTGCGCGTGGGGGCGCGGTGATGACTCCCGACCTGGCGGGTAAATGGATTTGCCCGATGCATCCGTCCATCGTCAAGGAGCAGAGCGATATATGCGATATTTGTGAGATGGACCTGGTGAAGACCGAGTCGCTGTACGCCGTTGGAGGCGAACCGAATCAACCGCCGCTTGTAATTCCCGCCAGCGCCCCGTTGATTACCGGTAAGCGTGCCGTTGTGTATGTACGAGTGCCGGGTGCGGAAAAACCTACGTTTGAGGGCAGAGAAGTCCTCCTTGGCCCAAGAGCGGGCGATTACTACCTGGTCACAGAAGGACTGGAAGAAGGAGATATTGTCGTCACTAATGGCAATTTCAAGATTGACTCTGCTCTACAGATCCAGGCGAAGCCCAGCATGATGAGCGCCGAGGGCGATCACGAGTTTCTTGATGTCTCCGATGAATTCCGCAGGCAGTTCTGGACGATCATTGAAAAGTATGTGATGTTGCAAAAAGCGCTGGCGGGCGACGATTCTGAAACTTCTGTCGTGGCCGCGGACAACATATTGGAAGCGATTTCCGGAATTGACATGGGTTTGGTTACGGGCGAAGCTCACGAATTGTGGATGGCCGGTGTCGTAAATATGAAGGCCGCACTGGAAAAGATTAAGAGCGCAGACCGAATCGAGCCAATGCGCCAAGCGTTCGAGGTACTTTCCGATGAGCTTATAGCCGCGGCTGAAAAGTTCGGAATTCCGAAGGGCAAAACGCTTTACAGGGCACATTGTCCGATGGCCTTCGACGACAGGGGAGCTGATTGGCTGCAGCTCAACGATGACATACTCAATCCCTACTTCGGCTCGTCAATGCTCAAGTGCGGCGAAGTTAAGCAGGTAATCGCTAATAATACTGAGTGAAGCAGAAGTTACTAAAACGTTATTGTTCGGGTGTGAACGGTCGACTATTTGAAAGGGAAGGTAATTATGGATGCGAAAAAGAGACGGTTGATGACAGTGCTGCTCGTTGTGGGATTTGTGTTCGTCGGATTGATAATGCTCAACGGCTGCGGGAAGGAAGAGCCGGCTCCCGAGCCTAACGGGCCTAACGGGCCTAACGAGCCTAACGACGCCAATACGGCGATGACTACAGAGGCTGGTAAAGAAATT
>Ga0180433_10006353_pt1 | contig 15538 bp, 14 predicted proteins | sample SS_ome_8_FD_132980 | JGI IMG/M metagenome (GOLD analysis project Ga0180433, IMG submission 132980) | Hypersaline lake sediment archaeal communities from the Salton Sea, California, USA - SS_1_D_1 metaG | ecosystem: Environmental > Aquatic > Non-marine Saline and Alkaline > Hypersaline >... | reverse complement strand
TTTTAAAGATAAAATAGAAGGGAAAATCATTCAAGAACCATTTAAAAATTTTTGTTATAATCGTAATTTTGCTTTAAAAGAATGTTGGGGGATGTCAGATTACATTTTATTACTTGATGCAGACATGATTTTAGAAATAAAAGATTTTAAAAAGAAAAACTTAAAACATGATGTTTATCAGGTTTTACAGGGAAATGATAATTTTCAATATCAAAATATAAGAATTATTAAAAATCAAGAGGGATTTGAATATTTGGGAGTAACTCATGAATATTTAAATATTCCTCAAGAAAAGCAAATCAGTAAAATTCTTAAAAATGAACTTTTTATTTTAGATGTTGGGGATGGAGGTTCAAAAAAAAAAAAATTTGAAAGAGACATCCAATTATTAACTGATGGATTAAAAGATGAACCTAATAACATTAGATATCATTTTTATTTAGCAAATAGTTATCATGATATAGGAGACTTAGATAATGCAATTAAATATTATGAAAAAAGGGTAAAGTTAGGGGGATGGAAAGAAGAAGTTTGGTATTCTTATTATCGGATGGGTCTTTGTTATCAAAGAAAAGGAGAAATGGAAAAAGCTATTAGTCATTGGTTAGAAGCGTATGAAGAAAATCCAAAAAGATTAGAAAATCTTTATGAAATTATTAAATATTATCGTAGTAGGACTAAATATCAAACGGCTTGGATGTTTTATCAGATGATTAAGGATTTTAATTATCAAGATGATAATTTATTTTTAGATAAAACAGTTTATCAATATAAAATTTATCAAGAATTTATTTATTTTGCCTATTATGTTAATCAAAAAAATATTAATCAAGAAGTAGTTCAAGTCTTAAATCATGTAAGAGATAATGATTTAATTTTATCAAACATGAAATTTTATCCCAATGTTTTAGTTGGTGAAAAAATAAATTTTAACTTATCTTATTCTAGAAACTATAAAGAAAAAGACTTTCATTTTATCAGTTCATCGCCTTGTATAGTTAAAAATGATAATGGATATTTATTAAATATTAGGATGGTTAATTATAGGATAGATGAAAATGGAAAATATTTAAATGTTGAAAATCAAATTATAACAGAACAAAAAGTTTATCAATTAGATAGTAAGTTTGAGAAAATATCAGAACATCAATTTGAAATTAATTATGATGAAAATAAACTTTATTTAGGAGTTGAAGATATTAGGATTTTTAATGGTAAATTTATTGGAACAACACAACATGCTGATGGAAAATTAGGAATGGTTGATGGAGAATATGATTTAAAAAAGGATGTTTTAGAATATGAGGAACTAAAGGGATTTAATCACTGTGAAAAGAATTGGGTTTTTTATCAAGATAAAGTGGTTTATTCTTGGTTTCCTTTAACCTTAGGTCAAATAAAAAATAATGAATTAGAAATTTTAGAAAAAAAAGATATGCCTTTAATTTTTTCAAGAATTAGAGGTTCTAGTTGCGGTTATCAATATCAAAACGAAATTTGGTTTATCACTCACATGGTATTTTATGAAAACCCGCGTCATTATTATCATTTAATAGTAGTTTTTGATGAAGAAATGAATTTATTAAGGTATACAGCACCATTTAAATTTGAAGGATGTCCAATAGAATATAGCCTAAGTCTAATTGTGGAAGAGGAAAGGGTATTAATAACTCATAGTACTTGGGATAAAACGAGTAATATAGGAATTTATAAGAAAAATTATATTGAAAAATTATTTGTAAAACAAGAATTACAATAAATTTCGGATGCAATAATCGGATTTTTTACTTTTTGTTGTAAAAACCAATTATCAAAAAATTTATGAAACTTTATAGGATAAGCATTTTTATTGTATAAAGCGTCTTTTTCATTATTGATTGTTTTTTTAATTTTAATATGACCATCTCCATCATATAAACCTTGATAATATTGATTATTGATTTTTATTACTACGTTTTCTTCAAAACAAAATTGACCACCAGGACAATTTTGATGTTCTAAAACACCACATCTTTGAAAACCACCTCCACAAACTTCACAATCATAAGGGAATAATCCCATTTTTTAATAAAGTTTTTTTTATAAAATTAAATTTCAATTTTTTTACTCAAAATCAAAAGTACTTTGAACTAAATGAGGATAAGCTTGAGCACAAAAAGGATTATGTTCAACTAAAACAGTCATAAATAAATTACATCCCATTTTTTTGTATTCATCATCTTCTCCTTCATCACAAATACGTTCAATTTCTTTTAAAATTTCAGTTCTCAACACATTTAATTGATTAGACTTCAAATGATATAAATTATTAATCATTTTCGTGTAAATTTCACCATTTTTAACTAATTTCTTTTTAACTTCATGAGAAAGTTGGGCACGATAATTAAACATATCACTTGCATTTCTATAAAAATGTTTTAAATCAGCAAAATTTAGATAATTAAACCATTCTGTATCGGTATAATGACCTAAATTATCTATTTTTTGAAAAACTTTAACTAAATAATCATTATATTTTTGTTGGTCAGTTAATTCAGGTTCCTCAAAAAAATCAGTGGTTATTTTATTGATTTTTTCAAAAGGGAAGGGTTTTTGGTTATAGGGATTGACTGTTTTTTTGTTTTTAAAAATCATTTGTAAAGACCTGATATCAAAACCATATCTAAAACCATCATCATCTAAATAATCAAAATAATATTGAATTGGGATTTCATAAATACTTTCTAAAGTTCCGAAATCCTCTTTATTATTACATTGATGTCTTCTTCTAATATCCCATCCTTTAAAACATTTTTGAATTTTAATAATACTTGAAACATCTATTTTTTTTAGTTCATCAAAATGATTTTTTAAAATATTAATATTTCGTTTCTTATTATCCGTATAAACTAAATTATATTTCTTAAAACTTTCCTTTAATCTTTTTAAATCTATCTTACTTAAATCGTCATTAACATCATAAGGTCCTGTTGGTTTTTCTTGAATTTGATTTTCAATGCCTTGATTTTCATTTAAAAATTCGTCTATGCGAATAACAAAATTACTTCTTAAATGAATTCCACAAAATTCTGAACCTTCTTTCCGTTTTCTTGTGCATTGAACATAATTTCCTTTAGACTTGATTGATAAACATAAATCTGGGTTTATATTTGTTGACATTTTTATATATAATTATCTTAAAATTTTAAAATTCAATTTTTTTTATTTTATTTAAATTTTACCTTTAATTTTTCTATTTATCTAAAGTTAATAGAATAATTTAGTTTGTTTCATAGGTATTTAAAGAAATGAAAAAAAATTGATTTAATAAAAATCAAACTTATATTAAAATAATTATGAGCAAAATGGAGACTGTTGACTGTATCGTGGATCTGGCTGAGTTTGATGTCGAGAAGGCATCATTCTCTACACCCGAGAAGAAGGATGAAAAAGTAATTAGCATCCCCCAGTATGAGACTGGAGGTGTTGATAAGAAAGGAAATCCTATTAAGAAGCAATTTTATCTGAGCGTGAGTGGAAACACTCTTTTTAACATCACTAGTTTTACTAACAAGAAGGATGGAGAAAAGAAGGATGAAAAGGAAGCACTGAAGTATTTTATGAACATTAAGCTCAAGGATGAGAAGAATGAGATTAACAATGAAGATGCAATTAATAAGCTAGAGGAGTTTGATGAGAAGAACCTTAAGTTCGGACTTGAAAACCATAAGTTTATTAAGAATGATTTCAACTTCACCAAGAAGGACAAGAAGACAGGTAAGACTGTTGACAAGTCTGAGGAAGAGCAACTGAGCATTATTGAGGCTTGTTATACCAAGACTATGAAGACTTACACAGATAAGGAGGGTAATGAGATTACTTATATCAGGGGCAAAGTTCCTGTTTATCCAGATGGAAATGTTCATAAGCGTATCAAGGTTTATACCGAGGACAGTGATGAACCTGTTGAGGTTAAGCATATTGAAGATATGCAGAAGCTGATTAAGAGTGATACTCCAGTGGATGCGATTTTTGAGCTTTCACCTTATTTCCTGGCTATTGGAAAGTTTGGTTATTCTTTTACACTCCGGAGTGTTCTGGTGAAGAAGAGGGCAGTTAAGTCTGGTTCAGTTATGTATGGAAATCCATTCAAGAACAAGACTAAGTCTGAGGACACTGTTTCATCTCACGAGGAGGAGCAGGAGAACACTGATGTGGCCTCTGTTGAGGACTCTGATGTGGTTGAGGCCAAGGAAGAGACTGTTGAGGATAGTGATGCTGAGCAGGAGAAGACAGAGGAGTCTGAGGAGGAGCAGTCTGAGGAGGAAGAGCCTGAACCAGTGAAGAAGCCAGTGGCTAGAAAGAAGGTTAATTCCCGGAAGTAAATTATTAGAAAATAATTAGAATTTATAAAATTTAATCAACATCTTCAATATATTGATGTAATCTTATACGGGTTTCCATTGGAGGTTGTTTATTAGTAGAAAGTTGGTCATCATGAGGGGTATCTTCATCTTTTTGAGTATCTTCATCGGTATCTTCATCAATTAAAAAATCATCATTATTAAAAAATCTTAAAAAATCTAAATTTTCAAGATTTAAATCTTCTTCATCATCACTTTCTTCATCACTTTCATATTCACTTTCATCATTAATTTCATCAGAGGTTTCATTATCACTTTCATCTTGGGTTTCATTATCAGTTGTTTGGTAAGTTGTTTCTTCATCAGTGGTATTTTCAAGATTATCCATAACTTTTTTTATAAAATTAAAATTTAAAGAAAACGATGGATGAGATAAAACATTTATTTAAGAAAATAATTTAAAGAAAATGATGATTTAATTAAGTATGACTGATTGGAAAACTTTTGTTTTAGTTGGCTGTGCCGCCACGGTTGTTTCAGCCGCTAGTTATTATGGTGCTGAATATTTAGTTTGTCCTGTGAGGGAACATTGGGCAGTTGTAGGAACTACTGGTGCAATGGGTGCCTTTTTAGGTTCTAAGTTAGATAACCATTTAAGGAAATGAATTTAAAGGGATAAAATTAATATTCATTAAATATTTAATGAATGTTAAAAGGAAGAGGGTAGATTACCAAGATTTTCATTTGGTATCTAATGGGAATGATTATCAAGATATAGACATGATTTTAATATCAATTTATTCATTAACCAAATTAAAACATAAAAAATCATTAATATTTAATGATTTATGTAATTATTGTTTGGAGAAAGGGGATATTTTTTTTCCGGGGTGGTTATTGAAGAATAATAGGGGGATGATAAAATTAATTGATTTGGAGATAGAAGAAAGAGAAATTACTTTTAATAAAAATATTTTGGAGAAGATGCGGGTTTTAAAACCTAATGTTTTTTTAATTTTGCCCGAAACCTTAAATTTAGAGGTTTTATCTTATGGCGTTGATGTGATTTATCATTATTATCATACAGGTAATCTTAACCCTTTTCAAACTTTTGCTTTAAACACCTTAGTTTTTCATCAAGATGAAAATAAATTATCAAAAGATTATATTTATGTTTTAAAGAGATGTTTAGATTTTTTACCCAATGTTAGATTAAAGAGGGTAAATAAAAAATTTTTACCATGGGAAATGCCTAATATTTATAATGATTATGATGGAGGACGTGCTTTATTTTGGTTAAAATGGATTGCAAATTTAGAAGGATTTTGGGTTAATCAAGAAAATATAGAAAAAGGGCTGAAACAATTAGGTCGGAATATTTTAGAGGGTGAAACTAAATATTTAGAAATTTTTACAAAAGGATTAGGGTTAAATTATTATCAAAAAAAAATTGATGCTTAAAAATGAAGAACTAATTATGATTTACATGCACTTTGCATTCGTTACAGGCCAAAAAATGTCTTTTACTGATAAGAACAACCGTTTCACTCTTCTCCCTGAGGAGGGAATTGAAACTTTTAACTTTCTTTACAACAAGCAAATTTTGCCTTTTAAGGGAAACTTTAATTCTGATTACACTAAGTTTTACACAACGATTACTTTTCAAGGAAAAGAAAAAGATGCTGTTATTCAGAAAAACCAATCTGGAAAGTGGATACTTTACAGATTTGACGAAAATGGAAAGAAAACTGACCTAGGAACTGGTCATTCATACCGCATGGCTGCTCATCAAAGCACCCCTGATGTGGTAATGAATGTACCCAAGGTTCCTGAGAAGGTTCCTGAGAAGGCATCTGTCAAGGTTCCTGAGAAGGTTCCTGAGAAGGCATCTGTCAAGGTTCCTAAGAAGGTTCCTGAGAAGGCATCTGTCAAGGTTCCTAAGAAGGTTCCTGAGAAGGCATCTGTCAAGGTTCCTAAGAAGCCATCTGTTAAGGAGGTTTCTCAGGAAGATGTTTTTGAGAAGATTGAAGAATTTAAGGAGATTGGAGTTCTTTCCACTGACCTCTATGGTCAGAAGAAGATTTTCATTCACAAGAATTCAAAGGACTTTTATGTTGAAGGACGTAATGGAAAGAAGCAAATTCAAAGTGTTTCCATGATTAATCAAAACCTTGTTTTGGTTATTGGAGATATTTCTGTTTCTGGAACTTACAACTTCAAAACCCCCTATGGGATTTTTGAGGATTTCAACATGAGACGTCAATACAAGGTTTATCAGGATAATACTGGATACTTTGTTGATTTTGTTGATGGGATGCTTCCAGTTTACACTAAAGCAACTTTTTCAAACAAAACTAAGCAAAGTACAGTGATGACAGCTTTAGGTAGAACTTTTGTTGGACAAGGAAGAAAGGAGAACTTTTCTCCTCTGGTTCCCATCCAACAAGGTTTTACTTTGGACCTGCCGGTTATTGATGATAAACTTATCAAGACAGCAGAAAGGATGCAACAGGAAGAACCTAAGAAGGTTTCTTCAAAGAAGTCAAGTGGAAATCCATTTGAATTTATTTCTTTGACTAACTTGATGCAATCAGGTTATGTTGAGAAGATATCTTTGAGGACTTCTGGTTCTACTTTTGATGATGGAACAACTTTGAGAAGTTCAACTTCCAGTGTTAATTCATTGATGAGTTCCAGTGGAATTCGTGTGAAGAAGGATGAACAGATTTCACAAGATTATGCAGACCCAATTTCTCAAAAGGAGAATGTTTCTTCCCAGATTGGGAGTGGAAATGTTTCTTATCAACTTTTGAAGAAAGATGATGGGGTTAAGCAGGGATATGATCTTTGTGAGAGAATTGGAGAATTCCGGTCTTCAGGACGAAGATTTGATATTTTCAAGTCTGGAATGTCTTATTTGACTGAAATTAATGGTTCAAACCACAAGATTTCACTTGAAAAGACATCTCAGATTGGAATTTCAAGACTTAAGTTTGGAAAGACTATTTTGGAGGGAACATTCCATTCAAAGATTTCACTTCGTAAGAAGGGTGTATTTTACACAGATAAGATGCACTTTGATGTTTATGAAGGAGATTATGTGGATGTTTCTAACACTCCAATTCCAAATCTTCAGAAAGCGACTGTTGCAGGAGCGATTGGAGATACTATGGAGATTACCCATCTAATTGAATGGGAAGGTAATTTATTTTATGGTTCATTCCTAGAATATGAATTACCGAAACTTCCAGATTTGAAGAAGATTTTGGCAGAAATTACTGGAAGAACACCTCTTGGTTTAACCAAACAAGGTATCCAGAGATGTGCTCCAAAAATCCGAAATTATATGTCTATCCAGACAATGGGGATTGGAGCACCGCCAATATTTGTGGCTTAATTCATTTCAAATTTATTAGATAAAAAAAACAAAAAAATCAAAAAAGATTGAATGTTTGATGTTTGATGTTTGATGATTGATGATTGATGATTGATGATTGATGATTGATGATTAAGATGAAGAAGAAGATTTGACTTGAAGGTTTTAGATTTATCTCATAAACATAAAATTTTATGTTTTATGAGAGATGTTTTAAAGACAAAATTAGGGAAATTTATTTCCCTATTCTGCTTTAAGACACATTTAAATGAAAAATAGTAGACAACAATAACTTAATACCGAAACCAATAAACAAAGACGGGTATTAAGAATTGATTTGATTTTATTATTTTTCGTGTCTTAAAGCAGAATAGGACACTACAGTGCCCTAATTCTGACTTTAAACCACTCTTGCAAAAGCATCAAATTTTCAAGAAAATTTTTCTGCTTTATGAGATAATCATAAGTTTAAAACTAACAAGATTAAGTTTTTTTCTTCAGATTAACATCTAAATTATAATTAATGAAAATTTTAGTGACAGGAGGAACTGGTTTTATCGGTTCACATTTATGCCAAAAATTACTAGAACAAGGACATTACGTTATTTGTTTAGATAATAATTTTACGGGTAGTATGGACAATATAAAACATTTAAGGAATAATTTAAATTTTGAGTTTATTAGACATGATATTACACATCCAATCACCTTAGAAATAGACCAAATTTATCATTTAGCTTGTCCTGCTTCTCCAGATGCTTATCAATATAATCCTATTAAAACCATTAAGACTAACGTGATGGGAACCATTAATGTTTTAGGATTAGCGAAAAGAACCAAAGCGAGAGTTTTATTAAGTTCAACATCAGAGGTTTATGGAGACCCAGAAATATCACCACAAGTAGAAGAATATTGGGGGAATGTTAATCCTATAGGGATTAGAAGTTGTTATGATGAAGGAAAAAGAGTTGCTGAAACTTTAATGATGGAGTATCATAGGAATAATGGGGTAGATATTAGAATAGCCAGAATTTTTAATACTTATGGACCAAAGATGGATAAGAATGATGGTCGGGTGGTTTCAAATTTTATTAATCAGTGTTTGGAGGATAAAGATATAACTATTTATGGGGATGGAAGTCAAACTAGAAGTTTTTGTTATGTTGATGACTTAGTGGATGGATTAATGAAATTAATGAACCAGACTGAAACCATTGGACCGATAAATTTAGGTAATCCAGCGGAAATGACTATTAAAGATTTAGCTTATTTCATTAAAGATTTAACGCAATCGGAAACTAATGTTATTTTTAAGGATTTACCGAAGGATGACCCGAAACAAAGGAGACCGGATATTACAAAGGCCAAAACTATTTTAGGATGGGAACCAAAAATAGTTTTAGAAGAAGGATTGAAAAAAACAATTGATTATTTTCAAAAAAAAATGTAAGATAAGATTATAATGACTAGACTTAATGAAAAGTGCGTCAAAATCGTTGATAGTGATATCACTGAAAATACCAGCTGGAGAAAATGTTACGTTTACGTAATTACTCAAGATGTTACCGTTAAGGAAGGAGTATTACTTAAAATACAAGATGGAACTAAAGTATATTTAGTAAATGAATATTTAACTGAAACTGAAGAATTAACTGGTGGTTTAACATTCAATAAAGCCAGATTATGCGCCAAAGATTTATGCATTGGTTCAGTTGATTACGATGGAAAATATTTTTATTTACGTAATAAATGCACAACTGAAAAAGATTACTTTAACTTCGGTGTTACATTTATTGGAACTAGATTTCCTTTATTAGATGCTCAAGAAGCATTAGAAAGACAATTAACTAAAAATAAATGTTATGAAAGACTTTCTGATAAGCAAAAAGAAAAATACTGTGCATGTTTATCAAAATGCTACAAAAATAATGGTAATTCTTATAACAAATGCTTATATAAATTAGATTCCCTTACACTAAATTATGTATATAATCTTCGTGTATCAGATGTAGATGAAAGAGAATTATGTGTAAAAAATGTAACTCTTTGTAATTCATTTGAATTTTATTTATTCAATTCATACCTTTCATTATGTAATTTAAGTTATCAAAATTATGGATATTATTCAGGTCAATCTTCAATTAATTTTTTTAATAGTGTTTTAAAAGTAAAAGAGTGTTTAACAGCAAAAGGTTTAAGTTCCTTATTTTCCTTTAATGACTTTGAAACAAAATCTACAGTATATCTTTTTAAAGGATTAAAATTAAATGTAGAAGCTATTTCATCATCATATGATGATGTTAAAGTATGCCCACCTAAAAATAATTTATACTTAGATCAAACACCTTGGTGCATTGATACCGAACTTTGCACTTCTGTAAAATTTTATATTGATGAAACATTAACTGTCTAATTTTTTAAATTTATTCATCCAATAAGTTAATTTAGTTTTTTCTAAATTATTTTGAGTTATTTTAAATTTCTTTAATAATGTTTCATTAACATCATTAAAACTATTAACCCATAAAATAGGTAAATCTTGAAAGTGAGGATATGTCTTAAAGCAGAATAGAGAACCTACGATTTCCTATTTACATTAAGACATAAAAATAATATATTTAAATAATAAATGAATTTTATAATTTTTCCAAATCAAATTTTTGAAAAGATTAATGTTTTAAAACCTTTTTCAAAAATTTATTTGATTGAGCATGAAAGTTTTTTTGGTTTTAGAGACATTAAAATGAATTTTAATCAAAAGAAAATTTTATTACATCGTGCTTCTTTCACTTTTTATCGAGATTATCTTAAACAAAAACTATCTGCCAAGATAATTTATCTTCCTTTTACTAAAAAAGATTTTTTACAAGGAATTAAAGGCAAAGTTGTTTATTACAATCCGGTTGATTATTACCTACAATCTTTAATTGATAAACAATTGAAAAAATATAAATTAGATGGTGAAATGATTGAAACACTTAATTTTATGACATCAGAGGAGGAATTAAAAAATTATTATGAAACAGTTAAAAACAAAAAGAAACCTTTTTTCCAAACAAGTTTTTATAAATTTCAGCGAGAAAGACTTAATTTATTAATGGTTAATGGTAAACCTGAAGGAGGAAGATTAACTTTTGATGATGAAAATAGGAAACCTTTACCTAAAGGAATTAATATTCCGGAAGTAAAACCTCCCAAAGAAAATATTTTGGAAGCTCAAAAGTATGTTTTAAAACATTTTTCAAAAAATATAGGGAATGTTGAAAACTTTTGGTGTCCTATCACTTTTGCATCCGCCAAATCTTTTTTACAGGAATTTCTTAAAGAAAGATTTTCTAATTTTGGAAAATATCAAGACGCCATTTTAATGGGTGGTTCCCCATTTTTATTCCATAGTGGAATAAGTTCTTCCATTAACATAGGTCTTTTAGACCCCTTAGATGTTGTCCATGAAGTCATTAAATATGGAAAAGAACATCAAATCGGCCTAAACAACATAGAAGCTTTTATTCGTCAAATTGTGGGTTGGCGGGAATTTTCAAGGTACACTTATCTTTATCTTTATCAAGAAATGACAACAACAAATTATTTTCAGGCACAACACAAATTAAATCAAAATTGGTATTTGGGGGAAACCGGTGTTTTACCCTTAGACGATTGTATTAAAAAAGCTTTTGATAATGGATATTTACATCATATAGAAAGATTAATGATTATGAGTTCCTTTATGATGATGATAGGGATTTATCCCAGAGATGTTTATCAATGGTTTATGGAATTTGCTGTTGATAGTTATGATTGGGTCATGGTGAATAATGTTTATAGTATGGGTTTATATTCAGATGGCGGGTTGACTACTAGTAAGGCTTATGCTGCCAGTTCTAATTATGAGATGTTAAAGAGGAGTAATTATCCTAAAGAAAGTTATCAAAAAATATGGGATGCGGCGTATTGGACCTTTATAGGGAGGAATAGGGATAAAATGCGGAAGATGGGAAGATTTGGTCCTATCCAAGTTAAGAATTGGGAGAGGAAAACTGCAGAAAAGAAGAGAGAGTTTGAAAAGGAGGTGAAAGATTTTTTAAAGAAGAACTAAATTTTCTAATTCTAAATATTCTAATAATTCTTTATTTGGGGTATAAAAAACGTAATCATAATTATTAGATTGTGCTGCAAGAGGATATTTTAATTTATTTTGATAAAAGGTTACTAAACTTTCAGTAGCAGGATGCAACATTATAACAGTATTATTATTATAATTTTTTTCTAAAAATTCATTCATTAACTGGGTTCCTTTTCCTTTATAATTGATATTTGAACAAAGAATTTCAATAAATATAGTTTTAAATTTTTTAGATTTATGAACCCATTGATTTTTATTATTTAAGACAGATTTTTCAAAATTATTTTCATCTTCTGTATATATTATAAATGCTAAAATTTTATCATTATTTCTGTAATAAAAAACTTTAGTATTATCTTCATCGATACTATTATTTAACCATTCATTGGAGATAATTTTTTCAGGTAATTTTTTATTTTTACTTTGATATAAACAAAAATTTTGTTTATTTTTATTGATATTATTTGAGAAAGAATTTTTATTATTACTAATGATAGTTTCACCACCTTTTTGTAAAAATTCATTTTCAGAAATGCGTTTTACCTTTCCCTTTATTTCATAAAAATATCCTCCTTCACTTTGGAGATAGTTTACCATATCTTATATTAGATAAAAATTGATTTAATTTTTTTTAAAGGTATTCTAATTAAAAATGTCGTTAGATTATTTAGCTCAGATTGCTAGTTTAGAATTAAACTCATTATTTTTGGATGGATTTCCAAAAATAATAATTATGAATGAGAATGAGAGGTTAGAGATGTATTTGAAGAAGAGTTTAATAGGGTTAATTTTTCAAGGACATAGAAAGGTTCATGATAATTTATATTTAGACTTTAATCAATTTATTCCATATTTGGAATATTTGATGACCCATTGGAAGGAATATGAAAAGATGATTTTTAAGAACAATCAAAAAATGGATATTTTTTCTTTTTTTAAAGATATTGAAAAATTTTTTCCAAATATTCCATTTCAAAAAAGAAATGAAATTAATGAGTTTTTTTTATTTACTAAAACTGCTAAAACTAATGTTTCTTATGAAAATGTTGTTTTAGAAATTCATTATCCTCTTGAAGTAAATGAGAAAACAATGTATTTATGGTTTGAATACCTAAGAGCTTTAATAGTTTTAAATTTAAATAATCAACTTTCAAGACAAGGTTATGTTATTTTTGAACCTTGTCAATTTGGAACGCGTGCATTAAAGGCAATTACTCAAACTTCAAAGTTTAATGATTTAAGAAAAAATTATGGGGATTATTTTGGTAAAAAATTATTTGAAAATTTGAATGAAGAACCAATGTTATATTTTAATTTTTACAGATAAATTTCTTTATTATAATTATATGAATAATAATTCAAGAAATAATATGAATTATCAAAATAATAATAAATATGATTTCTCTAATGATACTGGTTTTACTTTATCCGGTTTCATCATCTTAATCGCTATGGCTCTTAAAACCTTTGCTTTAGTTCCCACGATTTATAACATCAGTAAAGATAAAATAACTAAAAATATTTCTTATATTACCCCTGCTTTTTTAATTTCCGCTTTTGGTTTATTATTTTTTGTTGCCTTATCTAAAAGATATTTTGTAGCTTGTTTATTGTTTGCGGTCGGAATTGTTGCTAATGCTATTTTAATTGCACAAAAATATCAATATGAAAGAAACCCAGAACCAAAATATATGCATAATGTTAAAGATTATAATAAATTAGTAGGAGATTATGGAAATCAAATAGAAGAATTTGAATCACCTTATTTAATCTAATGATATTTTTTCAAAATTTGAAAAAACATAATCAGTTTTCTTCTTAAAAGGGTTGGTATCTAAAACACTGATTTCATCTTCCGGTATTTTATTCTTTTTAACAATATTATTATCTGAAGTTTTTTTTTCGTTAGTTTTCTTTTTAAAAGGATTACTATCTAAAACACTAATTTCATCTTCTGGAATTTTCTTTTTAAAAGGATTATTATCAAGAGCACTTTTTTCGTTAGTTTTCTTTTTAAAAGGATTACTATCTAAAATACTTTTTTTAGTAAATCCGTTGTAAGAAGATAATTTTCTGTCAGCTGCAGGTTTTTTAGATTCATATTCTTTAATAAGATCATCAAAACCATTTTCTTGGTAAGACATCCATAAATCAAAAAAATCTTTTAATTTAGGAAGGAAAACCTCAAACCATTTTCTATCACGATAAACTGGGATAACTGAATATTTTTCAATCTTCCAATATTTCTTCCTATCAAAATAATGCCCTTCTTTTTGATGTTTTTCAATCATTTCTTTAGTAAATTTCTTTTCTTCTTCTCCTGTCATAAAAAATGAACTGTATTCATAATATTTTTTATCTTCTCCTTTAAATTCAATCACAAAACCAGATTCCATTCCAGAACTAATGGTTCCATCTTCACCTAAATCATGAAAATATTCTTCTTCATCCACATATTCTTTTAGTTCGCATTCTAAAAAATCACATTTTTCTAAATCACAAACTTCTAATTGACCTTGCATTTGCATCCAATAATAAACTGGGGGAATTCCACTAATTTTACGTCTGAAAGGACATTTAATTTCTAACATTACTCCATCAGCCATAATTCCATCTGGAGATGCTCCAATAAAATAGTAATCTGGATTACCATGAGGTAAACAACCAAATTCAATAACTTTAGTTTGTGTGCGTCTTTCATAAATACTGGTGGCGACTGGTTCATATTTAGTTCCCCATTCAGTCATAATATTTCCTTTAAATTGAACGGGTTCATAACCTAATTTATCAAGTAAATATTTTTTAATGCCTTTTTCTTTTTCAGGTGAATAACCCAAAGCATTACCCCAAGAACTGGCGGTGATACGTTTTTCACGGTATTTGTACCATTCAGGAGTTCTTTGGTCAGGTTGAGGTATTTTTTGAAGTTCAATAACTTTTGAATTTAAGTCCGAATTTTTAATAATTTGTAAACATAATGATATTTTCTCCAAGGTATAAAGTAGATAATTTTCATTAACATCACCAAATTTAATGTTCAAAAGTTGATGACATTGATGGAAAATATCGGTGTCTTGGAAATCATTAATTTCAAATTTATTTTCAAGTAAAACCTTTTCAACTATATCTTCATAATATAGAGGTTTTGAATTTTTTTCTTTGTTTTTTTCAAATAATGCCAAATCAAATTCCATTTTTATTTAATAGGGTATTAAATATTAAAAATTCACTTTTTTTTAAATTATCATTTAAAAAAAGAATTAGAGACGAGGTTGAAAAAAAGATAGATAAGATAAAAGAAAGAATTAAGGATTATGAAGAGGTAATTTTTTTATTAGAAAAAGAGGATGAAGAGATAATAGATATTATTTCATCATGGTATTTATCAGTGATAAAATATAAGAAAAGATATAAAATCAAAGAGACAGTTGTAGAAAAAATATTAAAGGATTAATTTTCTTTTTGGAAAATCCAACCTTTATTGGTAACTGACCAGATGCCCATATTTCCAGTTTTATCGTAGATAACTCCTTTTCCATACTGAGGGTGTTCAGAGGTAGGTATTAAGAATGCTTTATTATCTTGGAAATAAAACTTTTGAATAATATTTTTATCAGTTTTAAGTTCTTCTTTTAGTTCTTCATCAAAAACTTCAAATATTTCATTAGAAGGTTTTAAATTATCGAAAATGTAAGT
>Ga0180433_10006351_pt1 | contig 15544 bp, 16 predicted proteins | sample SS_ome_8_FD_132980 | JGI IMG/M metagenome (GOLD analysis project Ga0180433, IMG submission 132980) | Hypersaline lake sediment archaeal communities from the Salton Sea, California, USA - SS_1_D_1 metaG | ecosystem: Environmental > Aquatic > Non-marine Saline and Alkaline > Hypersaline >... | reverse complement strand
TCCAATCCCTCTTCCTGCATCCGTTCCAACAGCGTATCGAGATCATCCTCGCGCTGTGAGCCGCCGATAATCTCACCGTAGCCATCCGGTGCCAGTAAGTCGAAGTTTTTCACGACCCGTGGATCCTCCGGGTCGCGTTTCATGTAGAACGCTTTGCAGCCGCGCGGATAGTGCGTCACAAAGACGGGACGATCGTGCAACCGGGAAATAATTGTTTCGTCACTTCCCCCCAGGTCTTTGCCCCACGTGAAGTTCGCCGCCAAGTCCATGTGATGCGGAATGTTGCCGACCTGCTCCTCGAGCTCAGCCAGCTCCTCGCGCTCCGTGATGATTTCCGCCGCCAGCTTCTCCTGCATGTACTTCTTCACGCCAGGCGATATCCGCCGCTTCTCTTTGTCGTCGATCGATGCGTGCAATTCAGCAATTCGCGCATTCTTGTCGCACAAATCGGCCTCCAGCAGCTCCTTGGCCTTGTCGGAATGCAGCAGCTCAGCCGCTTCACTATATGTGATGCGATAAAAAGGCTTCTTGATTCGCTCAAGCAAACTCAGATCTTGCCCAAGGAATTCGAGTTCCTTACGGCAATCGCCAAGAACCCGTTGAACGATTGCAACCACAAAGTCTTCAGCCACTGCCAAGACGTCATCGAGTTCAGCATACGCCATCTCTGGCTCGACCATCCAGAATTCGGTCAGGTGCCGACGTGTTTTGGATTTCTCCGCCCGGAAGGTGGGACCGAAGCAATACACCTTACCGTAAGCCAATGCCGCTGATTCAAGGTAGAGCTGCCCTGTTTGAGCCAGATACACCGGCTCGCCGAAATAATCGACTTCGAACAACGTTTGCGCCCCTTCTCCTGCTGACGGCGCAAAGATGGGCGTGTCGATCAACGTGAAACCGTTATCGTTGAAAAATCGGCGAATCGCGTCGATAACCGTGTGACGAATCGTCATGATGGCGGTCGGTCGCCGCGACCGTAGCCAGAGGTGCCGATGCTTGAACAGAAAGTCATGCCCGTGCGCCTTCGGTGTAATCGGATAATCCGCCGTCCGATGCACCACTTCGAGCCCGGTCACGTGTAATTCGTGACCCCCCGGTGACCGTTCATCTGCGTTCACGCGCCCCGTCACCCGTAATGACGATTCTTGCGACAACCGTGCCGCCTGGTCGAACAACTCCGCTGGTACGTCGGCTTTTCCCACTATACACTGACACAGACCCGTACCGTCGCGCACAACCAGAAACACCACCTTGCTGCTCACGCGCGAGTTATACAACCACCCCGCCAGGGTCACCGTCTCGTTGACATGGTCACACAACTTCGAAATCGAGACTGCTTTTTTCATCAGGCTACTCCGTCTTCACACCCTACCGCCTTCCAACGAGGCCACACTATAAACCAGCCCATGCGACAACGAAAGCGCCCCGCCATTTGTATGACCGCAACGGTAACAACGGCATCAACAATACGCAGCAACCCCTTAAACCCGCCCAAACACAGAGGGCCCGTCTCGACAGGAGACAGACCCTTTGCTTGAGATATACCGCGGGAACAAATCGTGCTTCGATCGCAACGTAGTTGACTACGTCGTTGCCGCACACGGAACCGGAGCGGTTCTTCGCTTCATGAATACGAGTCCGATGCCCATCATGATCAGCACGGCCGCTTGAGGCTCAGGCGTCGTATGAACCGTCAATGTCACGCCGTCGTTGTTATAGTGGCAATCCGGATCGAAACCGAAGCCAAACAAGCCGTCAGCCGCGTAATGATTGAGCGATCCGACCTCGCTCATACTGAAATCGTACTGCCAGTCCTCCGTGGGATTGGGGTAACCGTCATCGTCCGTGTAGGTCGTCAGCAATACGCCTTGCCCCGAAAGGGCGTTGCCCCCTTGATTGTCAGGCCACTCCTTCGCGCCAACAAGGGGATCATCCAACAAATGGACATAGAGAACATCGCCGCTTTCCACTGTCCAATCGTTGATGTTGTCGATAAACAAACTAGCGCCCGCAATCGACTCACCGTTCGGGATATCCCACTGAATTCCCCACGTGTAGTACTTGTAATGATCCAAATCCCACAGATCCGCCGGTGTCGGTTGGAACGTATAGGTATCCGCTTCCGCTATACCCGCCGTCATCTGTAGCACACCCAACACGCATAGCACGACAACCATCGTTAATCGACGCATCTTCCCCCCCCTTTTTTTGGGTTGTTCGGCGAGATTATTCGTATGGTTCCGTGGTTCGGCGTGACCACCCGATCCTACGTTCGTGAAACGGTCACAGGCTTCGTGGAGAAAATATCGGTGTGATGATCCAAGTCACTTGCTTGCCCCTGTGTCGTTCCCCGTGTATGCAGACCATAGGAAACAACGGTGACGAATGTCAAGCATTATTTCGTACAAAACATGAAAGAATAGGCGTCAAACACATCGCCCGATAAACATACGAGAATCGTCAGAAATTGACGTCAACTTTCGGACGTTCGGCGGGCGATTCACCCGTTCTCGTTATAGCAAGTTAATGTTCCGCTGTTTCAACTGCTCACGCAGCTCGTCCGGCCAAATACTGGATTGCACTTCGCCGATATGTGCCTTACGCAAGAAGAACATGCATAACCGCGACTGACCAATCCCGCCCCCGATCGACTGAGGCAACTCGCCGACAAGCAATCGGCGGTGAAACAGCAGTTCCGCTCGGTCCCCGTCGCCTCGAATCGCAAGTTGTCTCTTGAGTGCTTCCGCATCCACGCGAATCCCCATGGAGGAAAGCTCAAAGGACCTTTCGAGCACCGGATTCCACACAAAAATGTCGCCGTTGAGCCCCAAACCACGATCCGTCGGCGTGGACCAATCGTCGTAGTCGGGTGCGCGACCATCGTGCGGCTCGCCATTGGATAACGACGAGCCGATCCCAATCACAAACACCGCCCCGTGCTCCTTGCAGATCTGGTCTTCACGCTCGCGGGGCGAATAATCGGGAAAACGTTTTTCCAACTCTTCCGTATGAACGAAGTGTATTTTTGATGGCAACGTCGACTTGATCGACGGATGTTTCTCAGCAACGTGCTGCTCGGTCCGGCAAATCACATCATAAATGCGTTCAACGATGGAACAAAGGAAAGCGAGGTTGCGCTCGGCGGGGCACATCACACGTTCCCAATCCCACTGGTCGACATAAATGGAGTGGATGGCGTCGAGAACCTCGTCCGGGCGAATGGCATTCATGTCCGTATAAATACCCTCGCCAAGTCCAAACCCATAATCGGCCAACGCCATTCGTTTCCATTTCGCCAACGAGTGCACAATCTCGGCGCGCTGCTCATTCATCGCCTTGATCGGAAACGAGACCGGCCGTTCGATGCCGTTGAGATTGTCGTTGACGCCGGTGTCAGCCAGGACGAACAGCGGAGCACTGACACGAAGCAAATTCAGGTCCTTCGCTAAGTTCGTTTGAAAAAACTCTTTAATCATGCGGATTGCCCGCTCGGTCTGCTTGAGATCTAACGCCGACTGGTAGCGCATAACCTCTCCTTTGTCGAGCAAATTTCCCCTGCCATGTCCATTGCCGACACCATTGTTAGACTATCCGGACAAGAATTACGATTCGATCGACGAGCTAACCACCACGTGATCGTATGGCGGACACCTCATCGAATCCCCCACTGCTTGTGCATCTGAATGGAGAGTCGCCAAGCTGGATGCTCCTTCACCAATCCGATACACCATTCGAGTGTTCGACGATCCAGATTCTCACCGCAAAAAGCAGGCGATATCAACTTGTATTCAGCGTCGACAACCGTCTGGGGGATGTCCTGCCCATGCGCACGAACATACTTGACTTCATGAGCCGTTCGCTGCCGAATCGACTGCTCACTCCCCTTGGGACTCACGGTAATCCAATCCAAGCCAGGAGGCAGCTCGATACTGCCGTTTGTCTCAATAGCAAGCTTGAACCCAGCGTCATGTAACCCATCAATCAACGATCGATCCACCTGCAATGCCGGCTCACCACCCGTCAGCACAACCCATCCACACGTGTGTTCCGCATTGTTCGCTGCAGTTGCCGCGCGCAACTGCGCGACAATGCTATCCAGTGTCATTTCGCGACCCAAGCGAAAGTTTGTGTCGCAATCAAACCCATGCGTCTCTTTTGTACATCGCTCATTGCACCCGGCAAAACGCAAGAACAGGTTCGCCGTCCCCGCCCGCATGCCTTCACCCTGCAACGAGTAGAATATCTCGTTGACGATGTACATTTTCAGAGCGACACCTCCGCACAACAGTTTTCCGTCTCCCACAGGACCACGCGAACCAACTTCACGCCAGTCCCTTCAAGTTGCTGGGGGCCCACGACATGGAGCAAATACAATGCCAGGTTCTCGGCCGTCGGATTGTCATCTAACAAGAACACCTTCTGGTCCTCAATGACTGAAAAAGCTTCCTGCGGCAGGCGATCGTTCTTGTGACAAATAAAACCATGATCCCAATGCGTCTCGATCCAGCCCCCCAGGCGTTCCTTCAGTACACTGAAGTCCACCACCCGGCCCACGCTGTCCAACTTCTCGGCCGTTGCATGAAAACTCACGACGTAGTTATGACCGTGAATAGATGCACACTTACCCTCGTGCTTCCACAAGCGATGGCCGGCACTGAATTGAATTCGGCGTGCCACGGTAATCATGACGGGCGATACGCTCCTTCACCGCGTTCAGCCGTTGCTGTCACACGAATACCCCCGCGGATATTGAATCGACCGACCACCCGCAGCCAATGTGGCTTGATTTGCCGGTAGAGATCGCCCGCAATGGCGTCCACGACAGCCTCATTGAACGCCGACTCGGTACGATACTTCCACAGGTAAAGTTTCATCGATTTGGTTTCCACCAAGTGGCGGTCAGGTACATACTCGATCACGAGCGTTCCGAAGTCGGGCTGCCCCGTCACCGGACAAAGGGATGTGAATTCCGAACAGTCAAGCCGAACAAGCACCCTGTCGCCCTTCCATTCGATCAGATCGACCCGATCGATCGGCTGGTTGGAAGGCTTACCCAGATGGCTCAGTTCATCCATGGATTCACACCCTGACTCACACCCTACTGACTCGGCTCACATTATTGCACGGTGGGTGTCGCATAGTGGGTTGGGTCACTGACACCCGCAACCCGAAACGCCTCGCGCCGCTCGACACATGTGCCACATTTGCCACAGTGTCGTTCACCGCCCTTGTAACACGACCACGTCCGCTCGAAAGGAACTTTAAGCTTCGCCCCGAGACGCACAATCTCACCCTTCGTCTTCTCGATAAAGGGACGAAGGATCCGCACCTTATGCCAGTCACACAAAGCGGCTGCTCGATCCATGGCTTCGACAAACTCGGGCCGACAATCCGGGTAGATCGTGTGATCACCCGCATGGGCAGCATACGAAACCGCATCGTACTTCAGACTCACCGCCCACCCGATCGCCACCGACAACATAATCATATTCCGATTCGGAACGACAGTCTGCTTCATGCTCTCGGCGGTGTAGTGCCCTTCCGGCACTTGCAGCTCACCGGTCAGCGCGTTTCCGCCAAGAAGAGGATTGATCGACATCAGGTCCGCAACACGATATTCGACGCCTATATCTCTACAAATCGCTTCCGCTGCCCGAAGCTCACGCTTGTGCCGCTGCCCATAATCCACCCCAAGGCACCGCACTTCGTGGCCGGCCAACCGCAAGTCATAGAGCAGGACGGTCGAGTCCAGTCCGCCGCTATAGACGATCACCACTTTCATCGTGACACACGACGCAAACGCCCCGTCGGAAGCACTCTACTTCGATATGATGGTGCCAACCGCCTCTCCCTCCACGACGCGTTTCATGTTGCCCGCATGGTGAAGATTGAAGATCCTGATCGGAACACCGTTGCGTTGGCACATATCCACCGCACTCAAATCCATCACCTTCAGACGCTCGTCGATCACCTGATCGTACGTCAGTTTCTCGTAAAAGGTGGCATCCGGGTGGAGCTTGGGATCATGGCTATAGACGCCGTCAACCTGCGTGGCTTTGAACAACGCGTCCGCCTTAATTTCAACCGCACTTAACGCAGCGGCTGTATCGGTTGTCATAAAGGGCCTACCGGTCCCCGAAACGAGGATGACCACTCGGCCATTTTCCAAATGATTGATAAAACGCCGACGAATAAACGGCTCACAAACCGAGGAAATATCGATCGAGGACATGACGCGCGTCGCAAGGCCCATGGCTTCGAGCGTTTCTTGCAACGCCAGTCCATTGATGACCGTCGCCAACATGCCCATGTAGTGAGCGGTGGCGGCAGGAAAATGAGCTTGTTGTGAGAACGTCTCGCCGCGTAGGATGTTGCCCCCGCCAACGGTAACCCCGACCTGAACCCCTAGGTCGTGAACCGACTTGATCTCGGCGGCCGCCCGTTCCAGCGCATCGCCGCCAACACCAAAACCGTTCTGACCGGCGAGCCCCTCCCCGCTGATCTTGAGCTGAATTCGGCGATAAGCTAACTTCCGTTCCGCCACGGCTCGTCACTCCCTTAGGGGCCTACTGCCCACCACAAGCAACAACCATCACCAACCGGTGGCTGACATCCATATGAGCAACCCGGGGCCACCGTGAAACCCGTGACACAGCCGATCCCAAATGGGGTGCCTACTCAGCACCGACCTGAACACGGGCGAAACCGGTCACTTTGAAGCCGGCTTGCTCAGCGACCTTTCCAACGGTCTGCTTGTCGTCCTTGACGAAGGGCTGTTCGAGAAGCACATGTTCGCTAAACCAACGGTTCATCTTGCCCGTCAGGATCTTGTCAACCAAATGGTCGGGCTTACCCGATTGCTGGATTTGCTCTCTAGCGATTTCTTCTTCCTTGGCAACCGCATCGGCAGGCATACCGTCCCGAGTCACCGCTTGAGGCTGCATGGCGGCAATGTGCATGCAGATATCATTAAGCAAGGCATCGTCATTCCCATCGCCCTCAACCGTTATACCCACACCAATTTTTCCCGTGTGGTGAATATACACGGCCGAGCGACCTTGCAGACGGACCACGCGCCCAATCTTGATGTTCTCGCGAATACGATTCACGATATCGTGCAAAACGTCTTTGACCGCCTTACCACGGTCGTCTACGAATACCTCGCTTTCGATCGTCGCCGCATTCGCGTCGCCTGCCAGGGCCACATGCTTGGCGATCATGTCCGCAAACGTCCGCAACTCAGGATTGCTGGCTGTTGGAGCGGTCTCGCACAAAATCTCAACCAACCCTGCCGAGGCTTTTTCCTTGTCCACATAACTGCCGATGCGCCCTTCAGACGTTTCTCGCCCGGCTTTTTTCTCGGCCGCGGCCGCCCCTTGCTTACGAAGGAGGTCCATTGCCTTTTCTTCGTCTCCGTTGGTCTCCGTCAACGCCCGCTTGCATTCCATCATCGGCAGGCCACTACGTTCACGGAGTTTCTTAACCAATGCTGCGGTGATCTCAGCCATTTGACCCTCTGATCCTCTTTGTTCAGACCAAGTTACACTCGGTTCTGTGTTGACAACACACCCTTACCGATAGGTCCTGCGACAAACCACAGGCACCTACGAAACAATCTCAATCACAGATAAAAAGCGATGAACACCCAAATCGACCGTGCACATGCCGCACAAGCGTCGGTTCGCCTCACTTGCAGATCGACCGGCTCAATGCAATGGCTCACACCGTGCTCAACGCTGTCATGCCTATCGCGACGTCACGTCGATACAACAGCGGAGTCGGTTGGCGAATCGGTGTCTTGAGATGTCGCACCGCTCTCGCCGGATCCGCTCGGCGCCTCATCGGCCCGCGCAACCACCCGGTTGGAGCGACGATCGCCCCGCGGTACACCGTCGGCCGTTTCGCCCGACGGGCCTTCAGTAGGACAAGCACGCATCCCTTCTAGGATCGCATCCCCCAAAGTGTTCAGCACCAACGATATGGCACGCATCGCATCGTCGTTACCCGGAATGGGAATATCCACAAAATCGGGATCTGAATCCGTGTCGATCAATCCGACCACGGGAATCCCAAGCTTCCGCGATTCCCTGGCTGCGTTGTTCTCACGTCGAACGTCTACCAATACCAAAGCGCCGGGCAGCTTGTTCATCCGCCGAATGCCCTCGAGGTTGCGCTTGATCTTGCGACGCTCACGGGTCAGCGTGGAAATCATCTTCTTGCTGTATTGTTCAGCCATTCCAGCGGCATCGATGGCTTCCAGCTCCTCAAGCCTCGCCAATCGCGAACGAATCGTCCGAAAGTTAGTCAACGTCCCACCGAGCCAGCGTTCGGATACATAGTGCATGTTCGTCCGCTGCGCAACCTCCATCACGGCAGTACGGGCTTGACGCTTCGTGCCGACAAAAAGAACGCCGTTCCCCTTGCTGGCGACTCCCGCGAGGAACTTCCTTGCACGAAGGATGCCCTTGACGGTCTCCCGAATGTCAATAATGTGGATGAGGTTTCGCTTACCGAAAATGTAAGGCCTCATTTTGGGATCCCATCGGCTGGAGCGATGGCCAAAATGAATCCCCGCATCGATCAAACTACGTACCAAGTCCGACGCCAAACAACACCTCCATAGGTTGACAACCTGAATATTGATCCCGGATCGGTAAAGCTGACACGTCTCCGGGTGCACGGCCCATCCGCGCGTCACAAACCCACACCCGCACATCGGAACGGGCTCACCTAAGCACACACCACAGCTCCGCCGCCACGGTACCCTGCTCAGGCGATACGGGAACAAAGCAGCATAATACAAAAATCTGCTCAACGCCAGCCCACGTCGCGACCACTTCCAAAGCAACCTGGACGACCAAGCCGGTACCGGGCCAACCAGCCAGCTGGAATTGGAATGATCGTGTCATCCCACGTCCCTGAGCAGGGTTACCGGGGGCAGCAGTTGCCGTCCCATCGCCTCCGCACCTGGAGTGCTCCGACGCTACATTTGACCCAGTCACCGGCCACCCGATAATGTCGCATCGTGCCGACGAATCAGGAACCATCTCAAAAACCCCCAGGAATCGCTCCTGGCCATCCGAGGATCTTCATCTCGGCCGCCGAGCCCAGTGGGGATCGCCATGCCGCCAGTCTGATCCGCGAAATCCGTCGCATCTGCCCGGAAGCCACTTTCTTTGGCGTCGCCGGCCCAGCCATGCAGGCGGCTGGCTGTGAGCCGATCGATGACCTCAGCCATCGGGCAGCCATGCTCCTCGGAGCCGTCCGCCTCGTCGGCCACGCGTACCGCCTCCTGGGCCGTGTCCAACGGCTGCTTCGCACCGATGGCGCCGACTTGGCAATCCTCGTGGACTCACCGACGCTTCACCTGCCCATGGCCAAACGAATCAAGCCCACCGGGTGCCCGGTTCTCTACTATATCGCCCCCCAGCTTTGGGCATGGGCACCTTGGCGTATTAATCGCGTTCGACGGCGAGTTGATCGCCTCGCCGCTATACTGCCCTTCGAGGAGGACTACTTCCGCACACGCGGCGTCGACGCCCGATATGTCGGTCATCCACTCATTGAACAGTTGCGATCCGAGAAACTGGACAGCACAGCTATCCAAGCATTCCAGAATCAAGGCAAACCCATCATCGCCTGTTGTCCGGGATCGAGGCGACACGTGGTCCACGAGGTCCTGCCGGGACAAATCGAAGTGGCCCGGAAAATTGCCGATCGCTACCCGAACGCCCTTTTTCTTTTCGTGGCCGCCAATACAAACGCCGAAGAGACGATTCGTGCTGCCGTTGCACATGAATCCTTTGCCACCCGTGTCGAAGTCAATCGCAACGGCGAGATCCTCGCTGCCGCAGATTTGGCCTTGTGTGCCTCGGGTACCGCGACACTTGAAGTCGCCTTTCACGGTGTACCCATGGTGGTCATGTATAACGGTTCCAAGTGGGGCTACCGACTTATCGGACGCTGGCTCATTCGAACCCCCCACCTCTGCTTGGTCAATATACTGGCCGGTCATTCTGTGGTGCCGGAGTTCATGCCCTATTACACTTCAACTGAGCCGATCGCCCGCCACGCCCTGACCCTCCTGGAGGATCAAACGCGCCGGACGACCACAAAAGTTGAGCTCGAAGCCATCATCGATTCGCTCGGAACTGCCCGGGCCGCCACGAAAACCGCCAAGATGGCCTTGGACATGATCAAAACGACTGACCGCTCCTTGGGGTCGTGACGAACGTTCTACCTGAATCACTGCTACGCGTATAATCAAGCGAGCCTCTATGGATCTTATTTGACCAAGGGCAACGGAACGCTGTGAAAATCGTCGTGAAGGGACTTATCGATGCCAACGTACGAATATCGGGCCCAAGACGCCAGCCTCGCATGTGATCATTGCCGCACCAGCTTCGAGGTTCGCCAATCGATGTGTGACACGCCCATGTCAAGCTGCCCGGAGTGCGGACAACCGGTCGCGAAAGTGATCTCCCTGTGTTCGGTCTCCACCGCCCAGAGCACCAAGTCCATGCTGAGTGACAAGAATCTGAAAGAAAAGGGTTTCACGAAATTGGTAAACGAAGGTGGTGGGAAATTTCGTAAAACCACCTGAGCGATCGTCCGGTAAAACCTCAAGCCTTTATAGGGAAGTTACCCCATACAAGTGCCACCTTTTTTGACGCTTCACCATAGATTCCCCCCCCCAGTCAACAACACCCGCCCTCTGCCTCAAGCGCATACGCGTCGGCTCGCGTTTGCGCAAATACACTTGGAGATACTTGGCACGACCACAATTCTCCAATGGGGTTGGATTTTTCGTCAGATTCCTGCACAATGAACTATTGGAACTCCCATAGAAGATCGAACGGCATTGGCACTCGCATGTTAGTGGCCACAAGTGAGGTGCTCCATGGGCAACACAATACGCGACCAGGACGCCCACGATCGCCAAGTCGATGCCCTTCGTGCCCACATCCGTGAGCTCCAACACGCTCAACAAAGTACCGAACATACCCAAAAGATACGTGAGCGAGAACGTCAGGAACTCCTGGCCATCGCTAACATGGTTGATCATCCCATCTTCGTGAGCGACCCGAACACCTACGAGGTCTTGTATGCCAACGAAGCCTTCAAGAAGCAGTGGGGACAAGGTGTTGGCAAGACATGCCATGAAATTATCCACTCCCTGAACGTGCCCCACGAACAATGCCCATCCGCATATGTCAGCGACGAGAGTAGCCCGCCGGGCATCTTAGAATTCCAAGCCCCGAAGGATTTACGATGGTACCGCTGTATACACAAAGCCATTCCCTGGCCGGACGGGCGCACGCTTCGTTACCAGATGGCAATTGCGATCGCGGACCATCAACAAACCAGACGTCGTGAAGCGTCCATTCTCCAGACGGCCGCAGACGGTTTCTATACGGTGGATACCCAGGGCAAAATTCTTGAAGTCAACCAAGCTTGCTGCCACCTCACGGGCTATACTGAACAAGAGCTTCTTTCGATGACCATTCACGATCTGGACGTGACGAAGAAAGAGCACGACATGGCATTCAGGATCCAACAAGTGCTCCAAAAAGGATCACTTCGGTTCGAAACACGTTATCGACGCAAGGACGGCACGCAACTGCCTGTCGAAGTCGTTGCCAACTGCCCACAAGACGAAAAGGGTTACGTCTTCGCCTTCTTCCGCGATGTTTCAGTAAGCAAACAAACCGAGGAGGCTGCCCGAAAACGATGCCACAAACTGGAAAAAAAGATGGCCAAACGCGATAAAGAATTACGGCATTGGCGCGACACGGCCGTCCATTCTGAACCTTTCGCCTCGATCGGCATGCTGACGGCCGGCATTGCGCATGAGATGAATAACCCTATTGGGGCCATTCTGCTCGCCGCCCAAGATGCGCTGGCCTCGTCAAAAGACAAGAAAAATGTGACGCAGGCGTTGACGGAAATCGTCAACCAAGCCATTCGTGCCAAGAACATCGCTCGCCATACGCTTAAATGTGCACGCCAGGAAATCTCCGACAAGTGTCCTGCCGATCTCAATGACATTGTTCGACACGCTAAAATACTGACAAGCCAATACACTGCCCGAGTGCGATGTCACACGGCACTTGTGCTCGACAAAGATCTTCCGCCCGTCAATATGAGCCAACTCGAAATGGAGCAGGTCGTCGTCAACCTGATCCGAAATGCGACCGAAGCCAGCGCTAGCAACATCGTCATCACCACCGATCATTCGCATGATCGCGTCTATCTGACCGTTAAAGATGATGGACACGGCATCACGAAGAAAGAAATCAAACATCTTTTCGGCGTTTTCTACACCACACGGAAAAACCGGGGAGGCACCGGCTTGGGCCTGAACATCACACACCGAATCGTCCGGGATCACGGTGGAACGATCGAAGTCGCATCCGAGCCGGGCAAGGAAACGCTTTTTACCATCTGCCTGCCACCCTTACTGAGACCGTCAGGAGAAACAAATGGCCAAAGCGCTGATCATTGATGACGAAAAAACCTATTGCTACTACCTCTCTCAGATTCTCGAGCGCGAGGGCTACGAAGTGAGAAGCGCCCTGACCGGGCATGACGGACTCGACATGACACAAACGTTCGTCCCCGACGTTCTCATCGTCGACTGGATGCTCAAAGACGACTATGACGGAATCCAAGTTGCAGAGGCCATCCGACGCACAAACCCCAACCTGCAGACAATTATCATTACGGGCTTCTCAGCCGAAGATCCGCAACGCGAAGCCGGGAACACCCAGGTGTTCAGATATCTCGAGAAACCCTTCGAAATCCAGGACGTCCTCAACGCCGTCCACGATGCCCTGCAACAAGCCGGTACCAGTGCCTGATCTGCCAAAGGTTACCCACCCAAGCTGGGCTCAACAGGTCCGTCGCTTAATCTGCCAGGACACACCGACCTTGTGCCCATGCCCGCAAGCTACGAACGCGTTCAGCCATGGTCACCGACAAGGGTGGCGAAGCGGCAACAGCGTCCACAATGTCTTGCGTGGTCAGCGGCCTCTGACTCCCAAACGCTTCATGCAACGCCGAAATCACCGCCTGTTCGATCTCCGCCCCACTGAAACCATCGGCCGCTGCCGCTAGTGTGTCGAGATCGAATGAGCTGGAATCGCGTCCTCGTTTATCCAAATGAATGGCAAAAATCTGTTTTCGTGTCGCATGGCTGGGCAAATCGACGAAGAAAATCTCATCGAATCGCCCTTTTCGCAACAACTCCGGCGGCAACGCTTCGATATCATTCGCGGTGGCCACCAGAAAAACGGCTGCCTCATGTTCTTGCATCCACGTGAGTAACGAGCCGAACATCCGTTGCGACAGCCCACCATCCGTGCTTCGACTGGCCGCCGATGCGAACGCTTTTTCAATTTCGTCAATCCAAAGAACGATCGGCGCCATCGACTCCGCCTGACGCAGCGCATCGCGCAATCGCTTCTCCGACTCACCGACATAGCGATCATACAAAGCGCCGACATCCATGCGCAACAAAGGCCGGCGCCAAGCCGTCGCGATCGCTTTGGCACACAGGCTTTTGCCCGCCCCCTGAACGCCAAGCATCAACACGCCACGAGGTGCCGGCAAACCAAATTGCGCAGCCTCGTCTGTCACGGCGTTTTGCCGTTGCTTCAACCAGTTCTTCAAACGCTTCAGTCCGCCGATTTGCTTGAGATCAACCGGTGTTTCGACATACTCCAACAACCCACCCTGATGGAGCGCCTTACGCTTACCGGCCAATACGGTATTGATATCGTCTTCGTCGAACCGGCAATCCTCCGCCACGCACTCGACAATGATCTGCTCCGCCTGACGACGTGTCAGTCCGCGAAGATTGCGAATGATCGTCCCCAGCCCGCGTCGGCTCATCTCGACATCGATTCTTTTACGCCGATGCATCCGACGAAGCGTATGGCGGATGATCGCATCCAGCTCTTTCTCGTCCGGCAACGCTATTTCGAATCGCGTCGCTTCCGCCGCCACGACCGCAGGTATCTCGGCGTGATGATCGATCATCACCAGGTGACTACCCGTTTCACGAAACCGTTGGATCAGATCGCGCCATAGGCGCAGCGTCCGCGCATCCTTGAGTTGGCTCGCCAAATCCAACATGACACAGATCGATCGCCCCTTCAGTCCATAGGCCAGATGATACAAAGCAGCCGCCGGGTGCTCCGTATCCGGCGCGGGCTTGCTATCGGCCACAAGCCCGTCGCGCACGCCACTGACGATCGTCCAAAGCCACAAGTCGAGACCCATCTGCATAGCCGTCTCACGAACAAGCCCCAACACGTATGCTTCTTCGTTTGAAAACACCGTCACGCAGGGATGATGTGCACGCAAAAGGCGGTCCAAACGCTGCTGATCGGTCATGGCAATCGTTTCATCCTCCGATATTCCAAACGCATACCATTCCACCTCCCAGTCCACCGTAGATGAATCGGGCCACATCGTTTAACAGGACGACATGGCACATCCTACAACCAAAACGAGTACAGGTCACCAGCCACCGAGATCACCGTACGTGATAAAATGACCCACGTTCGCAATCTGGGTAACTTGACCGCTTCTCAAACCATCATTTGACAAACGTGAAGAACTCGCCCAAGACAGGAAAAGACCGAATAGGCGTTCGATACAACAGCCTGAGACCGCACTCACAAGCGTCAAAAGCCAAACTGCTGGCAGCAACATGACCATCGACCGAATCGACATGTTTCAGCCGTTCATACATGCGTCGAAGAGAACGCAGTGCGGCCGGCGGACCAAGGCATGAGAAAACAACATAGCGTCTACTCACCCGCGCCAAATTGCGCATGACCCAGCTACGTTCATACGGATCCGGTAAATGGTTCAGAAGACGATGACAAAACACAAGATCAACTGAATCCTCCGCGAAAGGAAGGTGTCTCGCATCCGACTGAATATGCTCGGCGGTTGTAAAATCACCCGAATAGGCATCTCGGCTCACATCTAACATGTACTTGGAAAAGTCCGTCTGTATCAGTCGGACGCAATGCTTCATGAAAATGGGAACGAATCTTCCCACGCCGCTGCCGACATCCAAGACAACCTCAACATCACTTAGCCTGCCGAGTAGGACTTTCAACGCCTTCGCTTCTCTTTCGTGAGCACGTCGGTGCCGTCCTCGGCCAAAGCGATCGCGGTACCGTTCCGCTTGAGCGCGCGTCGTAAATCGCTGCACGATATCCAGCTTGCGAACCTTCGGCATCGTTCTTCTCCCGCTTACGCTCGGCATTTTCACGTACCGCTCATATGACAACATCCTACGAGAACGGGCTGCGATAATGCAAGTAAAATCGGAAAAGATAAATGGATTCCGTAAGTCCCAAAAAGAGATAACACCTAATGCGGCCCCGCTTTATTAACGTGTTGTTCGTGTGTCACTATCGGCGTATGGCCTCGCCTGTTTCGAAAACAATGCGTCCTCAATCAACATGCGCCCAGATTGCCTTCGAGTACCCTGGATCACAGGCAAAGTCCACCGGCAACGAAGGTC
>Ga0180433_10006349_pt1 | contig 15546 bp, 13 predicted proteins | sample SS_ome_8_FD_132980 | JGI IMG/M metagenome (GOLD analysis project Ga0180433, IMG submission 132980) | Hypersaline lake sediment archaeal communities from the Salton Sea, California, USA - SS_1_D_1 metaG | ecosystem: Environmental > Aquatic > Non-marine Saline and Alkaline > Hypersaline >... | reverse complement strand
TTGCCTATAAATAGTAGATCCTTTAAGAGTAAATTTTGGATTGGCTTGAATGAGTGTAAAACTTTTGGCATGTACTCGACGATTGGCATCCTTTTGTGTTTGTCATATCGATATCTTATCAGACCGTTTTTTATATAATAAACACACTGCAAAAGTTCGCCCTCTTTCAATTTCAAAGATCCAATTAAAAAATGTGTGTTCTCTGGCAACACCCTGCCCCATAAGTCAATGACATCTTTTCGCCGGCTTAAATCAAATTCAAATGTTGTTTCGGGTCCTACAACAAAAATGTTTTTATGTTTTTTCGACAACTCCCGCAATTTTAATTCTTGAATATTGTTGTAAATTTCTAACGCCGCATCAAGATATCTTTTTTGCCGGGTTGGTCTTAGGTATAAAAATAATATGCCGTCGCCCTGCCCCCGAAGTCCCGACGTAGCCTTTACGCCATCGCAATCTGTCGACGCCAAAGATATGCCGGACGAGAGGCTATGGCGTACAGGCGCAAAGACGGCAAATGCGGGAATAATGGGATTTGCAAACGGATATCCCCTATTGAAAAACCAAAACATTCTTGTATTTAAAAATAAAAAATAAAAAACAAAAAATATTAATACGGTCATGGTTTTGAAAAATTTATTCTGTTTTAAATTTGAGATTAAACCAATCAATAAAAATAAGAGTGAACTCGTCAGTGCTGCGTATATCACGACAAGTAGGTATAAAGAAAAAGAAAGAAATGTCGTGGCGTCAGACTTTTTTATAATTAGATCAAACAGCCACAAAAAATGTGGGCCATAAAAAAATACTCCCCACAAAAATCCATATAAAAGTAAAATTCGCAAACTATATTTTTTTGAGAAAAAGAAAATTAAGGGGATCCAAAAAAAAGGTGCCAGCCAACCCAAATAATCTATAAAGAATAATGATAAATTAAGAAAAGTTGCTGACAGTATAATAACTGATACTGAATTCTGGCTTTGATTCATAGACTTGCTTGCAATTAAGAAAACATTTTATAGAACAAACTTGTTTATTGTTTTCGTATAAAACTGAAGATAATTTTATGGATTTATTTTCAACTTTTTCAAATACAAATTCTGCGTCGAAATTATTTTTACTTTTTAAAATCTGTTCCAGAAAAAATTTCATATTCATGTTTACTGGCATTTTTAATCTTGCGCTCAAAATATCATCAAAAAAACTTTTCGCTATCGAAATTCCATATGACATTACGGAATCGGTTAACGAAAAATTTTTATAGAATTGTTCGCGCTTTAAAATTACATCATAATTCATGGATGACTTATGCCACCATGACATGGTTATCGTCGTTGCAACGCTGGTAATTATAAATATATAAAGCAAGGCCGAGCCATTATTTCTTTTCATATATTTCTTAGTCTTGTAAAAATATTTTTAGGCTCATGTAATTTATGAAATTTGCACTCAACTTCAACCGAAATCACCCTATCTCTAATCTTGTGTAATTTTAAATTGAAACTTTCAAAATCGGGGGCCACAAAACTTGAAATTCTCTTATTCCATTTTGAATTCAAAAAATCATATCGCCCTTCAATTCTAAATAAAGAATTTTTTCTAATCTCATACCCTATGCAAACTACATCAGGCTCATCCTTGGAATTTAAAAAATATTTTTTGAAAATAAACTTATCCTCATTCCAATCTAATTTTTTTGAACTCGCAGAAATTAAATCTCTCTTAATTACATCTGCAAATAAATTTTTCTTCAAAATATTATCTGATATTTTGCTCGATAGGACAGAAAACTCTCTGATGTTTTTAACGAAATTAGAAAAAATAAAAACAATCAAAAGCAATAAAGAAAGATATATTGCAACCTCAATTAAGGTGAAGGACGACTTTCTTAAACCATTAGCAATATAAGGATATTTTTCTTTCTTTATCTTTTTCATTTAAGTTCACGGATACTTTGTTAAGCAAAAATTTAGGAATAATGATATCGCCTTTGTCTAAAAAAAATTCCAATCTTTTTTTTAAATCAAAGCTTGGATTTATATGGATTGTGCTATTTTCGAAAATATATTTTGTATTTTCATGAGCCCTTCCATCGTCAATAAAGCCTAAAAGCTCCGAAAAAGCCTCTGCCCTATTCATAGAATTTCTGTCCAATTTTATAGTTTCACGTTGGAATTTGACAAAAATAACCAAAAATACACTCATAATAGAAATCGCAACAACCGCTTCGATAAGCAAAAAAGCATGATTTTTATTAAAAAACATTGGCATACAATTCAATTGGTCATGGGGGGCCTTTGCACTAACAAGGTCAAAGTTGTAATCTTTTATAAAAGTATTGAATTTTAATCCCTAAATCCATAAAAATGGGGCTATCATGAAAAAAATAATTATTTTCCTAAATCTTCTTGTAGCCATTCCATTATTACATACCACATTAAATTCTGATGAAGCATACCAATATGATGATTTCCCAGAATTAACTGAAAAAGAAATTACCGAATTAGAAAAATTTGAAAAAGAAATGGAAGATCCCGAAAAAAGAGGTTTCTTTGGGAAAATGTTCGAACAAGCCCAAGAATTTTTAAAGGGACTTGGAGATTCTGAAGAAACACAATCCTCTCATGACAAGACTGCTAGAAAGAAAGCATTAAAGGCTGAAAAAGAAGTTGTGGCTGAAATAAAACCCTCTAAGCAAGTCTTAGTTTTAAAACGCTTATGTGAATTATCGAATAAACTTTCAAAAAAAATTAAATCGCCATTATTTGGAATTGAATTTTCAGATTCATTGAAACCATTCATTAGCGGTCAGGTAAAGGTGACTAAAGAAATAAAAAAGGGTAAGGAAATTTCTGCCAAAGAAGAAAAACCAAAAGAAAAAGTTTCTTATGAAATTTCTGGATTAGTTGGTCTAAATGTCTTAACAAAAAACATTGAAAGCAAAAAAACATACCGTACGGCAATAGATGAAAAAGAATTTGAAACGCTGCATAAAAAAATGAATGTATTACTAAATGCCCTCAGCGATATTTTTAATGAAATAGATAATCTAGAAATAAAATATCCCGAGAGAACAAAATCACTCAAAGAAGATGACGAGGAAGAACTTCTTAGGCAATATTTAATGCCTAGGGAAAAAAGAAGAAAAAAGGTTGTATCGAAACTCATCAAAAAACAAGATGAAAAATCTTTATCAAATTTGAAAAGAAGAATATTCAAATATTTCAAAGAAGATATATCGGATATTCTAAAAGAACTGGAAAAAGTTGTAACAAAACCAGAAGTTGTTAAAAAAATTGAAGAAAGAACAAAGAGAAGAGAAGATCTAGCAAGAAGGTATCAAATTCCACCACCCTACTCAACGCCATATTATTCTCCATCAAACACCTCGTCATATCAGCCAAGTTCGTACACACCAAGGAGTTATGATGATTACGGAGATTATGGTTCATCGTATGGAGGATATAGCGGCTATCCAGCTTCTTATCAATATCCATACACAACACAATCACAACAAAAATCAGAACAACCTACAGCATCATCCGCGCCAGAAAAATCAAAATCAAAATTTTATCGCCCAACAAAATCTAAAGAAACAAAAACTTCCCCCGAGGTAATGTCTCTAAATAATGTAATCAAAAAAGCCGTAAGTCTTTTGAGGGAAATTTGTTCTGAGGTAAAATCTTCAACAAATATTGACGATAAAGTCTTGCGAAAAACATTAAAGTCAAAATCGGATAAAATAATTAACCTTGAAAATACATTGTCAGAAATCGGAAAAGAAAAGGCAAAAACAAGCAAGCTTTCAAAAGAAAACCTTTCGCTAGTTTCTCAGGAGGAAACAGAACTCAATGACACAACCCTTGAATGCATGAACTCAATTATTAAACTAGCAAAATATGGATACATATATTTTCAAGAAAAATCAGATGGGCATTGGGAAATAAAAAATGGACACCCAGCGCAACAAACAATAAGAAATATTTATTCAAAATTAAAACAACGCTTGCCTAAACAATATTCGGTTCAAGTAGAAAAAAAAGAAAAACAAATTTCTCAAGAAATAGAATCGCACATAAAAAAGGAGTTCATACAACAACTTTCAAAGATTAACATTCCAACCTTGGGGAGTTCGGAAAAAGATAATATTTTAGAAACGCCTTCACAGGTCATTGACAATCAGCTGAAAAATTCTTTGAGATTGTTGCAGCTAGTTATCTCTGCAAAAAACCAACCTTACTCGTTTACGTTGACAACAAATGACGTAAAGTCCGCCAAGATAGATCAAATAACAAAACTAGAAAGCTTTGCTATCGGCATCGCGAACAAAGATTTATTTAATAAAGTTCATCAATATCAAGAAAAAAATTCGGGCGAATACGAAGCGACTGCAAGTGAAACAATAATTCTTTTGGAAGACAAATTCCCCGACGTTAATTTTGAAAAAAAATTCTCTTTAAATAAATTCTTATTCCCGTATTTGTCATCAAAAAAACAAGATGACTGGAAAACTTATGTTTTGGATAAATTTAATGATGATGTCTCATCTGATGAAAAAAATAAAACGTTAAATACAATGCGAGAACTTGCACAAAATGCATATCTAGCCCATCTCTTTAACAGGCTTGATAAAATAATAAAAGTTATGCAAGAGCTAAGAAGGCAGTTACCAAGGCTTAAAATTCCTGCATCAACAACTAACCAAATTAATAGAAATCCAATACAAGAACCACTTGGCGCTTTTTCTTATGGTTTTACATTTACAAAAGGCGACACCTAAAACCATTGAAAATATATTATTAATCACAATAAAGAGGATGTGTAATGAAGAAAATAAATTTAGCTTTATTGATGTTTTTCCTATTTCCAAGTTTTGCATCATCGGAAGAAATTTCACCAGAAGAATTTTTAGATTTAAAAAACGAAGAACTTACTGAAGAACAAATCTCAGACTATTCAGATATAGACAAACTGGTTTATCTTCTCCGCGCTATCGAACAAGAAGTTGGACTAGAAATTATTCTCACAAGAAATGTATCAATGGCCGATAGTACCTCTATGGCAGAAACCGTAGATTCTATCTCTCGATCATTAAAAAGAGACTTAGATCGCCTGGGAACAGAATTAGTAATTCAAGAAAAAGAAGCTTTAGAATCCATAGAAGAAAAACCAGAAACAGGTGCAACAAAATCTAAAGTCGTAACTGAGTCTAGAAAAAAATTAGAAGATATAGAGTCAAAGATATCAAGAATAGAAAAAATGCTTACTGATTTAGAAAGAAGAAAAAAATATATTTTTAATCCACCATCAACAACAAAACAAACACCTAAGCAAAAAAAATTAAGACCTAAAAACAGAAGATCTACCAAAAACTCTTCTCCTGTATTCGTCTATGAAGAAGATCTTGTTTTCCCCTCTAGAAGCAAACCTGCCTCAAAAATTAAAGAAGCAACTCCATTATCTCCAATAGAGGCAAAACGAGCTTCTAGAAAAAAGAAGAAATCAAGAAAACCTCCTCAATCTGCGCCGCCAGCAAAAACCAGAACAAGAAAGAGATAATTAAGATAAAACCTTTTCACAGCGTTTGCACAATTCATCTGGGTTATCGGTAACATCCCATTGCCAACAACGTGGACATTTGACTCCATCCGCATGTTCAACATCAACATACAACCACTTTAATTTTGTTGCCTTGAGGTTGTTTTTTGTTTTATCGATTTCGAATTGAGAAACAATTAATAAATCTTTAAAGAATCTATTTGAATCTTCTTTACCATTTAAATATTCAATGAAATCTTTTAGTGCTTTTGCTTCGTCTAAGCTTTCATCAAGATAAATTTTAACTTTGGCTTCAAGTGAATGTTTGATCAAGCTACTTGCGCGCTTTTCTTCTATCGCCTTTAAAATTTCATCTCTAAAAATTTCAATTAAAGTCCACCTGTTTTTCATCATAACTTCGAAAATAACAGGTTCAATATCACCAGGCTTAACATGAAGAGGCATAGATTTTTTAAATTCGGGCTCAGATTCTTTTTTCAATATTTCCCAAACATCAATCGTCTTTGAAAATTTCTGAAGGTTAATAGAATCTTTTTTATTTTTTTGATACGAATCAGAAACTTCTTCCGCCAAGAAAGTCAAAATTGGTGCAACAAGTTTTGTAAGCGTATCTAATATATGCCACATAACTGTTTGCGAAGATCTCCTTAAATGGCCATCCGATTTTTCTACATAAAGTCGATCTTTAATTATGTCTAAATAAAAAGAACTAAGATCATTTGTGCAATATTTGTTGATCTTATGAAACACATTCGTAAACCAACATTCTTCATAAGAATTTTTAGTAGATTCACTAAATTCATGCAATCTAGCAAGTGCATATTGATCAATTGATGTCATATCTTTAATATTTATAGCATCTTTATCGATATCAAAATCATACAGGTTTGAAATCATGAAACGACAAGTGTTTCGAATCTTTCGATAAGTTTCTGCAACCTGTTTTACAACTTCATCCGATAAAATAATATTTCCCTCAAAATCAGAACCCGCTATCCACAATCTCAAAATATCTGTACTGTATTTTTCAATAATATCAATTGGGGAAACAACATTCCCCTTTGACTTAGACATTTTTTCTGCTTGCGCATCAAGAACATGTGCATGAGTAACAAAAGATTTGGTACAAGTTTTATTGTACATGATCATTGAACTCAACAATGAACTCTGGAACCAACCTCTATGCTGATCGGAACCTTCAATGTAAACATTCGCAGGAATTTCTAGTTCTGGATTTTTAGATAATGTAGCGGTATGGCTTACTCCTGACTCAAACCAAACGTCTAGAATATCCATCTCTTTTTTGAAGTTGCTCAAATCTTTGTTCCCACAAGAACAAGAAAAATTTTTCGGCAAAATATTTTGATCTATCAAATCTTGAATTGAAACTTCATCCCAATATTCAATTCCCATCTCTCTAACTTTTTCTGCAATTTTTTTAACAAAATCTGCTTCGATAAAATGCTGTTCACATAACTTACATATCAATGCCGTTATCGGAACACCCCACTGTCTTTGGCGAGACAGGCACCACTCTGCCCTGCTTTCCATCGATGATGTCAGCCTATTCATTCCCCAATCAGGAATAAATTTTAATTTCCTTGCTGCCTCAACAGATCGTTCAATTAAATTATCTTTTCTTAAATCACAAAACCATTGTTTTGTCGCCCTAAACATTAGAGGTTCTTTACATCTCCAACAATGTGGGTATGAGTGGGTTATGGATTTTTTGTGAAATAAACGCCCCACTTCGTGAAGTTTTTTTATCGACCAAATTTGACCATCTTTAATCGACATGCCTTCGAGTTCTTCGGGCTGTATGCCTTTTGTATATTTTCCGTCAGGAGAAAGAGGCGAAAAAATCTCAAGATCGTTTTTAATTGCAAGAAGATAATCTTCTGGTCCGCAACCAGGAGCAGAGTGAACAAATGAAGTTCCCTCATCAAGCGCAACCATGTCATCTAAAATTATTGGAACTTTTAAATTTTCAATATATGGATGCTGAACTTTAAAATCTTTTAAGTCAGATGAATCAACTTCAAGAAGAACTTTTTTTTCTATTCCTACAGCTTCACAAATTTTATCTGCGAGGTCTTTGCCAACGATAAAAACTTCACTGTCTTCGCGTCCTTGCAAAACAACATATTTTGCATTCGGATGCATAACAACCGCACGGTTTAACGGAATAGTCCAGGGCGTTGTTGTCCAAATAAGTAGATTAATGTTTTTATTTTCTAACCGTTCGCCCTGAGCTTGTCGAAGGGTCTCATCGAACGACGCGCCTTCAACATAAAGCGGAAACAATATATAACATGATGGATCTTTTTTATCTTTATATTCAATCTCAGATATGGCAAGAACGGTTTCGCAAGAAGCACACCAAGGAACAGTTTTTTCTTTGCGTTCGATATAACCTTTTTCAACAAACTCTGCTAGGCATTTTAAAATTGACGCTTCATAATCAGGTGACATTGTTATGTAGGGATTATCCCAATCCGTTACAACTCCTAACCTCTTAATCTCTTCTCTCTGAATATCTATCCATTTTTGTGCATACTCGCGACACCTTTTTTTGAATTCAACGCGATCTATGTTTTCTATATTCTTATTATCGTATGACTCTTTAATTACCTTTAACTCGATTGGCAATCCATGACAATCCCAACCTGGAACAGAAACAACATGATAACCTGACATGCGCTTAAACTTTAAAATAATGTCTTTAAGAGTTCTGTTTAATGCATGACCAATATGAGAATGACCATTTGCATATGGTGGACCATCGTGAAGAATGAATTTTTCTTTACCCTTATTTTCCGCAACAGCTTTGTTGTATAGATTGTCTTTCTTCCATCTATCTAAAATTTCCGGCTCTTTATTTTTGGCATCGGCACGAATATTAAAATCTGTTCTCGGAAGATTTAGAGTATCTTTAAAACTCTTCTTTACACCCTTCTCTGACATTTTGTTCCTTGAGATTTATTTCTTTATTATTTGATTCATTTGAACTAGCGGGCTCATTGTAGCATATTTTTTTGTTTGGATCATCCTCTTTACCCTTCAAATGATATACAACTGCAGGTAAAATGTTCCTAAATACAAATTTTGCTTCTACCTGAAATTTTTCCTTGAACTCACAAATTATAGACAGCATTTCTAAAAAATCTTTTTTTCTGTCACCCCTTAAAAAATATGGCTTCAATTTTGACATGCCAAAGTATTCAAAGTATGAAATTAATCCACCGTTATTAATCATGCTTTCATATTTATTTAAAATTTCTTTTACCGCCTCGCAGTCAAAATAGTTAAATGGCAAACCAGAAACTATATAATCATAAGAATATTCTGGATTCCAATCTAAAATAGAAGAACAAATAATATTTACTTTTCCATTTTCTATTTCTTTTTCAAAATTCTTTTTTAATAAAAGAGACAAATTTTCGTCTATCTCAATTACATCAAAAACATAATTGCTATCCCCTAAATTTTTTATAACCGCCTCAGTGAAAACTCCCGTTCCTGCTCCAACTTCTAAAATTCTCAATTTTCGATCATTTTTATTTTCTTCAATACTTTTTGTTATTTCTTTCGCAAGATAAACAGAACTTGGAGTTATTGAGCCAATTTTATATGGATCTTTAAAAAAAGATCCCAAAAATTCCATACGATCCTTAAGTGAACTATGAGCAAAAGTACTTTGAAACAACGAAAACGAAAATACCAAAAATAGAGCCCACCTATTTTTCCTACAAAATGTATCCATAAAAAATCTCGATTATAAAAAGAATGAAAAATGAAAGAACAATGATTATTTCTAAACGATTAAAAGAAGACCGTCAACAGAAAACAAAATTTAAGAATCAATCATATCTAAACGTTTTTGATAATGACCATCTTTGAATTTTGCATGAATCCAGGCTTCAATAATTCCAAGTGCCTCAGATTCTGAAATATAATCTGCGGGAAGAACAAGAATGTTGGAGTTGTCATCTTCGCGAGAAGATTGTGCAACCTCTGACGACCAACATAGTGCTGCATAAATTTTGGGAAATCTATTTGCAGCAATAGACATTCCAACGCCAGATGCACAAATCAAAATTCCCAATTCAAAAGTCTCACTCAAAATTAAATCGCAAACTTCTTTAGCATAAACTGGATAATCAACTCTCTTTTCAGAACTATCTGTACCGACATCCATCCATTCAATATCTTTGAATGCATTAATAATATATTTTTTTAATTTATATCCACGATGATCAGAACCAATACATATTCTCATTTTTCTCCAATAAAAATATTTGTTTGCCCGGTCTCCGGAGCGTCAATTTTTTTTAAAACAAAATTCATAATTTTTTTTGCATGCGATATAGCAAGTTTAGCAGTATTTAAATCTGGAATATCAAATTCTGAAGGATATCTAAATTTAGTAGAAAATGGATTTAGATTCTCAGCGGGAACATAAAGTTTTGAGAAGTCATTATCCAAATAACTACATAAAACAATAAGCTTAGTTAAATCGTGTGTCTTGATTATTTTATGATCTTTAAAAACAAGATAACCCTTAAGATATTTTTCTGCCGTCTGCTGGCAATGATATGCAACTGATGAATAAAGCTCATTTTTAATTGCCAATTTAGAAAGCAAGAAATCTTCATTCGCAATTTTAAACCACTCCTCATGCTCTTGCATAAAGAACCTTACCATCATTCTTTATTTTATAACCTAATGTTGTCTTTATGCTTGATCTTTCCTCGAATTCCTCTTTCGTATAAACAACCAAATCTTTCGACAGGTCCAATCCTCTAAGGGCCTTATATCCAACAACAGGCCTTTCATAAGATTTCTCTTGCGATTCATCAACAACAATTAATAAATCTAAGTCGCTATCCTCTGTTGGGCAGCCCCACGCATACGAACCAAAAACATAAATTGCAATTGGATCATATGTATCAACTAATCTATTTTTTACTTCTTCAATAATTTCTTTTTTTATCACGCTGAAACCTTTTCAATGAAAATCACAACCAATACATGTCTTCGTCTTTGCACAATTTCTTGTTTTTGCTTTCTCTTCTCGCGTCTTTAACTACAACCTTTTGTCCACCATTCCAACCTAAGTGACATTGTTTGTAAACAGAATTCAAAACCAATCTAAATGGTCTCTTGCTTGTTAAATATGGAGTTCCATTAACATCTTTTGCTGGAAATTTAACTCTGTAAGAAATTTTAAACTTGGGTTTAGTATGCCTATGTCCAAACAAAGAACGAATTTCAGGATCAAGTTCAACCTGCGTTATGTCCTTAGGTAAAACTTTTTCTTTAGTTCCAAAATCTAAATACATTTTCCACGCAGAATCTTCGCTAGTTAAGTGTGCATGAAGCTTATCTCTCACATCCGCTAAAACATAAAAAACTATTTCATCGTTATTTTCTGACAATTGATTCTTTAACATGTGTTGATGATCTTCTTCCGACTTACCCCTTCTCTCGCAATACATATTAACATATGTCTTTTTTGTTTCCTCAGACATAAGAAGAGCATCAAACATCGCGGTTGTTTCCCATTGATTATAAATTTTAACTGACCTCAAATTATTATTAACAACATGACGATGATCTTCTTTGTCTTTTCCTTGATAAGATTCCGATGGTGCCAATTTGTAGGTTTTAATACAGGAAGAAAATAAGGCCATACAAAAAATACTTATAGAAAGTAAACCTAATCTAATATTCATATTTGTATTCATACATTACCCTTTAAACTGTAGAATATGTTACACAAACTCATGTTATCCTAAACTAATCGTTTGATAAACATAAACAAAAACAAGGAGCTAAATGAACTTTTTATCAACAAAAATTGCCTGGAACTATTTGAGATTCCGAGAAAAGGATAAAAATATATCGTTTATGATGAAAATATGCTTCGCGGGAATTTTCATAGGAACCTTTGCGCTTATGTTAACTTTGATTATTACAAATGGATTTGAAAAAGTTATCCATGAGAAAATGCAAGGCATAACTTCTCAAGTAATAATTCACGCACCAGGGAAAAAAATAGATGATGAAAACATCAAGGAAGTTCTGCAAAAAGAATTCCCAAAATATATAACCGCTGCAAGCAGCTCATCCATTAAACAATTAATTTTAGATCACAATAACCAACAAACCGTTCTTTTTGCAAAGGGAGTAGATCCTGAAGAAGAAGGTAAGGTTTCATCAATTGAACAAAAAATTATCAAACCTAAACTCGCAACTCTTCCAAATTTGCTAGAAAAAAATCAAATCATAATTGGTTACAAAATGGCTCAAGCTCACAACTTAGAGATTGGAACTGAGGTAAAATTATTAATCCCTAAACCACAACGCAAAGATCAAATTGCATTAAAAAAAACCAAAGCAATAATTTCTGGAATATTCAAAGTTGGGCTTGAAGAATATGACAATAATTTTTCATACGCATCACTCGATTTTTTGAAATCAATTTTCAATGAGAAGAAAGGCGTTGATCAAATATCATTAACATTAAACTCAGAAGAAAAAGATTTTTCAATTTCAAAACTTTTATCTACATCATTTGGATTAATTCCAAGCAAAGAAACTCAAATAATTAAAACTCTGAAAAAAAGATTAATTGGATTGACTGTTAACTCTTGGAGAGATTTATACCCAGCTCTCGTTGCATCACTAAAACTAGAAAAATATGTAATGTTTTTTATTCTAGCATTAATCTCACTTGTTGCATGCATGAATATGATTTCACTTCTGTTTATGCAAATTCAAAGCAAAAAAAGAGACATAGCAATTTTTAAAGCAATGGGTATGCCGCATAAAAAAATAAAAAATATTTTCTTATCAATTGGCTTATCAATCACATTCTTAGCATCAACCTTAGGTCTAATCTCCGCCGCCACCGCAGGATACTTTTTAGAAAAATATCCATTCATCGAATTGCCAGATGTTTATTATGTCTCACATTTACCCGCACGATTAGATCCAGAAATATTTGTAGTCGTATTTATTTGCATAATGATTCTAGGTTTTTTATCAACCTGGATCCCCGCAAAGCGATCTAAAAAAATTAATATTGTTGAAGTCTTGAGAAAGGAATAGATGGAAAATTTATCTTCACTAAAAAATATAAATTTAAAAAACAAGCGCGTGTTTCTTAGAGCAGATTTAAATGTTCCACTAGAAGATAAAAAAATATTAGAAGACTATAGAATAAAAGCTATCCTCCCAACAATCGACTATATACAAAAAAATGGCGGCAAAGTTATTTTGGCCACACACATAGGCAGACCAAACGCAAAAAGTGAAACTAATTTTTTTGACGAAAATCTTTCGACAAAAATCATCTCAAGCTATTTAAATAAAAATAAATATAAAACCGATTATGTAATTGACATAAAAAAAGCAATTGAAAAAAGTTATCAAGATTTTGATAAAATTCTTTTGATAGAAAACTTAAGGTTCTTTAATGGGGAAAAAGAAACTTCAAATACTTTCGCAGAACTTCTTTCACAACTATCAGATATTTATGTGAATGACGCATTTGGTGTTTTACACCGAAACGATACTTCTGTAACTTTACTCACGCAACAATTTCCAAAAGAGAATCGATCTTTCGGATTGCTTGCAGAAAAAGAAGTCAATGTACTCTCAAAATTAAAAGAAAATCCAAAACAACCATTCGTTATAGTTTTAGGCGGAAGTAAAGTCATAGATAAAATTTCTATGCTGAATCAATTTTTAATGCAGCCAAAAGAAAATATGGCTAGGGAAATTATTATCGGTGGAGCAATTGCAAATACATTTTTAAAGGCACGAAACATTGATGTTGGATTATCAAAAGTTGAAGATGAGAATGTTAAAATTGCAAAAGAGTTTTTAGAGTTGGCAAAGAAATCCAATATAAATATTTCATTACCTATCGATGTTAGAGTCACATCAAAATCTTTAACCGAACCTGCAGAAATTTGTAATTTAGATTCTGTACCATCAAATAAAATGATTGTTGATATTGGCCCTAAAACAGAAAAACTTTTTAGTGAAAAAATTCAAAGTGCAAAAACAATTTTTGCGAATGGAACAATGGGAATTTATGAAAAACCTGAATATGCAAATGGCAGCAGAAAAATTCTAAATGCAATTGCAAAATCAAACGCTTACTCTGTCATAGGTGGTGGTGATGCAACGGCGGCTGCATTAAAATTTAAACTAGATAAGAAATTTAATTTCTTATCAACAGGTGGTGGCGCTACTCTCAAATTTCTCTCATCAAAAAATCCATTCAAAGATATGCCTGGCTTAAGAAATATGATCAAATAAAACAACATGGAATTGTCAAAAATTTATTACTATTTAAATAGATTACGAGACCTAGGCATTAGTGGCACAGCACAAAGCCTAAAACATCGAGCAAATAAAAAACTTTTTGCATTGAGATGGCAAAGTAAATCCGAAAAAAATCTTGCCAATCACACATGGAATCAGATTTCAAAAAAACATAATCTTGAAAGTTTCGACAAATTTTTCGAACAATTTTGCAACAAAGCAAACTTCATAAATAAAATTACAGAAGAATCGTATTTCAAAAAATATATGCTGCCTACTCAATGCTCGGCTCTTGGAGAATATTTTAATTCAAAAAACAGTTATGAATTCCCTAAAATCTTTTATCAAAAAATCAAGCCATCAGAACGCGCAAAAGATATTAATGAACGAAAACCTGACATAAAAATCCCATGGGAACTTTCTCGTTTCCAACATTTGCATCAAAATAAATGTCCCCAAAATTTTCAAAAACAAATATCTGACTGGATTGACGACAACCCTTTTCTCGTCGGCGTGAATTGGGTTTGTCCTATGGAAGTTTCGATAAGATCAATAAATTGGATTTGGGGATTCGGCCGCCTAAAAAATCTTGTTTTTTTGGACGAAGAATTTTCTAAAAAGTTTGTTTGTTCACTTTACGATCACATGCTCTACCTGAAACATAACCCTGAGTTATCGGACCGTCCCAATAATCATTATTTATCTGATTTGGTTGGCACTCTATATCTCACCACCATTTTCCAATTAAAAAAAAACCAGATACAAATCCTGGAAAAAATTTTCGCCCAATTTCAAAAACAGATTCACATTGATGGAACTTCATATGAAGGCTCGACATGCTACCACAAACTTGTCACAGAACTTTTACTACATACATATCTTCTATGCAAAGTTGAAAACTTAGTCATTCCTATTTGGTTCAAAAGCAAACTAGATTTGATGTTGGAATTTATAGAAGATTGTCATGTGAATAAAAATTTTATGATCCAGATTGGAGATGATGACAGTGGCAAAATTGTTACAGGAATTTCCGTTCGATCAAACCATTCGACAGGCTCAGCACTAACGGCTACAAACAAAATCGATCATCTTGAATGGCGCCAATTTGTCCGACGTAGCTTTAGCGAAGACGGAAGTCACTGTATCGAAAGGTCTACCAATAAAAACTTAAAACACTACCCTGATTTTGGACTTACAATATTAAAACCAAAAAATTGGCACATCACATTTCGTCATCCAACATATTCCCCGAAACAACCGACTGGGCATTTTCACAAAGATCAACTATCAATCACTCTGGCTTATGATGGAATTCCAATTATTGTAGATCCTGGAAGTTATCTATATACCTCAAATTCCAAATGGCGAAACTTTATGCGAAGCAAAGATTGCCATAGCACTTTTTATAGAAATCAAAAAACAGATTTTTCAAAGATTGATCTATTTCAACTTCCAATAAAAACTCAAAAATATACAGCCAATATTTTTGAAGATGAAAAAGAAATTAGAATAAAAAATTACTATGAAGAATGCTCACGAAAAATTGCTTATAAAAAGGGGAAAAACTATTTTGAGATAACTGATCAAATCAAGAAAATTTTAGATTCAAAATACTGTTGGAGTTTTATATTTCATCCAAAAATATCGTTA
>Ga0180433_10006348_pt1 | contig 15550 bp, 20 predicted proteins | sample SS_ome_8_FD_132980 | JGI IMG/M metagenome (GOLD analysis project Ga0180433, IMG submission 132980) | Hypersaline lake sediment archaeal communities from the Salton Sea, California, USA - SS_1_D_1 metaG | ecosystem: Environmental > Aquatic > Non-marine Saline and Alkaline > Hypersaline >... | reverse complement strand
TGTAATTTTACCATTTACTTCTTCAACATGAGGCTTTACTAATTCTACTCCCTTGAAATTAATTTTAACACGAAAGAACTTGATCATTCTTGTTTCATCAGTAAATGTGTCACCAAGACGTTCGACGAGGAAACTGAATGGTGTATACTGCTTAATAATTCTATCTAAATCTTCATTAATAAATGCATTGTAACTTTCAATTTGGTGAACTACTAATTTGTTTTCTTGTTCAAAGTAGGCATCACAAACAGGAATATAATCCCTGTCACCTAATTCAATAGTTCCACCAATTGTTTTGACCTTTTTCGGAGGCATAGCGTTGTTTTATATATGTTATTATAACTTTAAATAGTTTTAAATAAAAAATAGGTATCAATTTTTGTGAAAAAATAAGTATCAATTAATATAAATGAGTAAAAAGGTTTGGTTAATTATATTGTTTGTTGTATTGTTGATAATAATCACAACTGTAATATTGATGAATAATTCAACTTCTTCATCAAGTAATAATAACACAAATTCAAACCCACAATCACAATTTGTAGAAGGTAATAATAATTGTGGAAAAATAGTAGGAATTCTTAAGCCCAGTCATATTTCTTCCTTTCAACTTCCCAAAACTAATGATCAAAGATTATTCACAATGTCGTGTAAATTGAAAGTAAATAAAACTAAATTAGCAAGTGAAGGACCACAAGCAAAGATCTATGTTCTTGAAGGACCTTCGCCAAAAATTACAATTGCGCCATTGACATTCGGTGCAATAGGATTAAATATAAATGAAAATATGGAAATTGGTATTCCTAACGATGAATGGTTCCATCTTGTTTATGTACAAAAAGCTAGTTCCGTCTTGGTTTATATAAATGGTCAATTAGAAGAAAAGCAAAAAAATAATTCAGTGAGTGTAAATGAAGTTAGTATAAGCGGCGATACTGAATGGCATAAGATAAAAGATATAACACTATGTACTAGAGCACTTAATCTGTACGAAGTCCAGAATCTTAGTTAAGTTCGCCTTGTTTAAACCAACTAAAATTACCAGTACTGGTATCAATAACTAAACATTCATATTTTCCACGATTTTCTTGCCACTTAGAGAATTGTTCAAATGACAATTTAACATGATAATTATCAAATAGTGATTTGTTAACTCTTTTATCGAAATACGGGAAAATGATTATGTAATTTTCATTAGTGTAATCCATTTCTTGAGATACTTTAATTTCTTTTGGACTAAATAATCTTAGACCATGTTCAAGATACGTTTTACCGGATCCTCCTGGACCTGTAATAAATACAGTTTTACCACTAATCGATTGTGGATCGAATTTTGGAATAGCAACAGCATTCATTTTATTATTTAATTTGTTTTATCTTTAAATCCCGAAACGCATTTGTCTTACAACTTCTTCATTAAATTCCCAGAATTTTTGTATATGAATTGCACAAGTTTCTGAGCTTTTTGTTGCGTCAACACAATCTTCTATTTTTCCAGAAAGTTCAAAATATCTTTTAGCTGTGGTTGAATGAAATACAAATTTAGGATTATTTTCCTTTTTTTGCCAGAACCAGAGACTATTAGCCCATTGATTAGCAAAATCGCGATGAAGGCGTCCTAAATCTGCAGAATATTGCTCTTCCCACAAATAAGGTCTCATACTGATAAATAATAATGGATTGTATCTTTAAATATTGTTAATCCAATTCATAATTTTATCCTTTCTTTCTTGTGTAACTTTCCTATCCTTGTATGGACCGTCTTTGTTAAGATTTGCACATCTAATTGATATTCCATGTTCAATGATATTGTACCACTCGAGTAAAGACATTAAGATATAATCATATCCTGGCTTAATATTCAGAAAATCATAGATAAATGACCACAATTGAATATACTTGTCTTTCATTTCTGCGTATTCGTTACGATCAATACTCAAGAAATCAACACACCATTCAATTAATTCTTTTAATTCATATGGAATCTTATCATAATCTTCAATTAAACAATACGCTGTTTCTTGATCGTATTCATCCTTGATGTATCTACTTGCCAAAATAGTATCAATAATAATTTTATCAATTCCTGTATCTGTTTCTTTCATTTCTGTTAAATCTCTAAGTATTAGATACACTGAATCGTCACAACACCCACAAACTTCTTTAGCATCTTCATTAAAAAATAATCTATTTGTAGGAATAATTGGTGCGGATCTTGTGTTTTCGAAAAAGAATTTCATTGGGGACGAAGGGTTGTATTGTTTTTCGAGAGTGTCATCTAAAATAAGTAGTGATTGATTTTCGTCAGACATTTTAATTTATTTTATCATATTGTCTTTTAAATATTACAAACAAGTTTAATAAAATTTATAACAAAATGTATAAGAATATCTGATTGCCGAAAGTAAACTAAGTGGTAGTATAAATTTCTTTTCCAAACTCTTCTTATTATAAATATAATTGTATTCCATATTCATAATTGTATGAATGACAGTGTTATATTTATAACAATCATTAGGATCTTTAAATGTATTATTTAATAGTTCATATAAATATGTTTCTTTTGTCGGATTAAGAATATTTAAGAGAGTGTAACAACTGTTTATTATATTAGGTATTTCAGAATATGGATCTTTCGTATATTTAAACCAATTTGTTTTATCTGGTTTGGAAAATATAGCATCTTTTTCGATTATTTTGAAATTGTGTTTATTATTTTCCTTGATAATTAAACAGCATAAATCTAATAAATTGTTATAGAATTTAATTAGATCTTTAATTTTGATCTGTTTAATTATTTTAACAGTGTTTTTTATAGTTTTTTTCAGATGATTTATATTATTAAATTTCATATATAATGGTGTTGATCTGTCATTAATATAATAATCAAATCCAAATTTCATATAATATGTTCTTTCATTTTTGATTAATGAATGTAGAGACAAATCCATTTCTTGTCCACCACAATTTACGGCTGTTCCATCATTAATAAACACTTCTTTAACACCAAATACTTCATTTATTTTTAGAGCTATATTAACTATTTCGGATCCACTAAATTTATCTGTTTTGTGAATATTATTTATATAACTGTTATTATTGATTTTTCTTTCTGGTATATCAGCAAAAGAAATTAATAGTGGATAAAGATAAGTTGTTCTGTCTGGTATATCATATGTTAGTTCATAATATGAATTATTGTTGTACAATAGTGTTTTTTTAACAAATGTTACTGGCATAATCTTTTTTTTATACTTTATATTGAATTGATTTCCATACTTTTTTTCTATTTCTCGCAAATTGTTTTGTAAATTATTTTTTGGATAAGATTTAATTTTATCTAAATCCAGTTCTGATTTCTTTCCTTTGCTCTTCATAAATCAGAAGTGTATACGTTACACAAATAAAAAAATTATTATTTACCCTTTAATTGTTTCAAAGCCTCAATTAATTGAGGTTTCAATACTATCAAATTATTAAAGCACTTAGCAATTGTGACATCACTAAGATCACATTTAACTTTCATTTCGCGTTTTAATACAGCAATATCATACTTTTTTGAACAAACAGCCACAAAATATATGCAACCTGCAGCTAATGAATATGGCATATTACGAAGACTCTTACTATTTTCTTCAACTACTGATGCCACACACATTGCATTCATTTTAAATTTCTTTGAAAGTCCAAGTATTTCACTGAATTCCTCAATATAATCATATATATCAAATGGCGCTAACACTTTTTCTGCATCCATTCCTTTTTCAAACAAGTATTCTGCAATGAGATCACAACCATGACTAACGTATTTTTGATCAATATTCATATTCTTTGCAATATCCTTTTCACGTTTCATAATATTTCTTGCTCGACAACCATAGTAAATACATGCACCCATAATTCCTATTCTGGAATCTCCTCTTTTCAAATCTTTATCGGCAATAAGAGAATATAATTTCTGTGCATACTTAACTATTGCTTCTGGGATTGCATTTTCTTGTGCCATTTTTTCCATTTTCTTAAATGTTTTTGATAAACTATGTTCTTTGTAAGAATACAATGTTTGCCAACTATGTACGAGTCCAATATGTCGCGGCACTCCAATGAGTCTCGTTGACAAAGACATCTTTTTTAATAAAGGATCAACAATACAATTGCATCTATTTAATGTACTATTAGCTGTGTCACTTCCATTTTTCCATTCCGGACTCATACTAAGAATAGTGTTACTTTGATGTGTTCCACAATCTTGACAATACTCTATTCCCTGTTTGTAATCAGGAAACAAGTTTGTGCTTTTGCATGATGTACATCTTGGTACATTTTTATTTTGTGAATCGAATACAGAGAAATCGTCGCCAATATCTTCTGGTATTTCATAGTCCATTACGTGTGGACTTCAAAAAACGATTATTTTTCGTTCTTAAAGATAATAAGATGTTTTGTCTTTAAATACTTTTTTTGCAATCAATTTTTGTTGTTCGATCAGCTTTCTTCACCTTTCTTCTTGTATTATATAAATGAGTGGGAAACGGAAATTGAAGTCACGTTCACGTAAAAGAACTAAGTCACGAAAAAGAGTTAAACGTAGGGTAACAAAGAAGCGACGCAAAGGTGGATTATTATTGAAAAGACGAATAATCACAAGACATGCAAGTAAAACTCCAGATGGAGAATCAGAAACACTTGTTCCTCTTGACTTGTTACAAAATCAAATCAAGAAAGGCGAAGAACTAAACTTACATGAAAACGTTCCTAAACTCGCAACAATGAGAAAAATGAATCGTGTTGTTGAAGATTATCTTAAGAAAACACAACGAATTATTTATGGAGGAACGGCAATTGATGCTTTGTTGAAGGCAAAGGGATTTCAAGTCAGAGATACAGAAGCGTTGATTGATTATGATTTTTATAGTCCACTGTATGAAGTTGATACTGTCAGTATTGCCAACGAGTTAAATGAAAAAGGATACAAGTATGTCAGAAGAGTTCCCGCTATTCATCCTTACACTTTTCGCGTTGGTGCAGAATTCGCACCAGAATTTATTGCAGATGTCACATATATTCCTTCCAAAGTTTATAGTAAGCTTCCTAAAATAAAAATTGGCGACTTTAATTATGTTGATCCACAATTTGCCAAGATTGATTTATATAAGAGTGTAACAAATCCACACACTAATGTTGTTAGATGGACAAAGAGTTATAAACGATTAATTGCAATGGAAAATTTATATCCAATCGCAAAGAGTAAGCTTGCGGCAATTCACGTTCCTGATTCCCTAAATCCAAAGATACAGGAAACAATTAAACGATTTGCAAAAAGTGGGAAAGGAATACTTGCAACTGGTTCTTATGCCTATAATTTATATACTTCACTAGTTCCTGGAGTTTTTAATGTTAATGTTCAAGAATACGAGTTTTACGCAATTGATCCATTAGCAGAAAGTAAAAGACTGACAACGGCACTTAAGCGAGCTGGATTAAAAAAGATAGATACAAAGGAATTCTATGATTACTTGGAAATTTTCCCACGAAAAGCTGTTGTTTATGTACAAGATCAACCAGTTGCTAGTTTTTACTTAATTGGCGAAAATTGTTTGGGAGTTCGTGAAGTAGACAAAACGCGATTAGTGAATTATCATGTTTTGTTGATGTTTTTGTATGGTAAGTATTGTGTTGATGGTGTAATAAAGAAGGATAAAACAATGAGGAATCTTTATTCGTGGTTAATTCAGAGTTTGATGTCAACATTTGACGAATACAATAAGATTCATGGCACTCTGGGACTAGAAGCTGATAATCCATTTAGAATTTTCCAGATTGATTGTTTAAGTTATGATCCAGAAGAAGCGCGTTTGTCTGCTTACAAGAGGAATTTCTACGGTATTCGTGGTGCTCCATTGTACAAACCGGAAAAAGTGCGAATTAATCCAGATCAATTGAATGAAATCTACTTGGGCAATTTCTTGGGCGAAGAAGTTAATCCAACAGAAGTAAAAAGACAAATGGGTAGACTAGAAGAACAATATGTTAAATTGGGATTGGTTGCTATGAAGAAGGCTAAAGTTAAGAAATAAAGATTTACTGTTTTTTTTTGAATGTTATATAAATGGCTGAACAAGTTCGACAATCTGGTAGGCGAGAAAGAAGAAGAGCTTCTATTGAAGAACAACTTGGTCCTGCTCCAAGTACAGAAGGTTTAGAAGAATTAATTCCACCACCACCTTATGAAGAAGTTATGGTAAGACAAGAAGAAGAACCACCTATGGCTGTAGCAGGTCCAAGTAGAATAATAGAAAAACAGCCTTCAGCACCACCTATGGCTGTAGCAGGTCCAAGTAGAATAATAGAAAAACAGCCTTCAGCACCACCTATGGCTGTAGCTAGAGAAGATCCTAAATCAATAGCCATTGCAAAAGAAATATTAAATGAGATGACAGAATCAGACATAACTACAGAAACAGAAAAAGGATTTGGTGGATTACGAACATATGTCAAGAAATTTACATGTGGTGATACAGAATTTGAACCAAACATGTTCAAGAATTATCCAGATTATCCACAAAAATCAAAACTGTCTCTTGATGTCTGGCAAGCATTAGTTAAAGAGATAGAAAAGTTTGTCACAACTGAACTCGACTATACTCTTGTATATTGTAGTTCAAATGTAACAACATACCAATGTCAAAATGATATCAATAAATTTGTTAACTTCATTCGGTGTTTTAAACAAGGAGGTGGAAAATCATCTAAATTAGGCTACAGCGTTTATCCAGAATGGTTTGGAATATGCACTAGGATTAAATGGTTTTTGAGTGAAGATAATCGTAAACAATTAAAAGAATATTTAGATCCACTTCATAAAAAATGCAATTTTAACGAATGGAATTTTGAAAATATAACAGAAATTTTATATCAAACGCCAATAAGTTCTTTATCACAAAAGGATATCAATATTTTTAGTAGTGGAGGACAGCCATTTTTAAGTGCACAATTACAATTCATAAATTATCCATATGAAAGAAATGAAAAAGGTCGTAGACTTGTTGGATTATTTACTTATCATGGCACTGAACATTACTATGAAAATGCGCCTGTTAAAATTCAAGAACGTGTCAAATGTTTATTAAAACGTGGTGTAAATCCCAATCAACGTAGTTTATTGTATAAATTTACACCATTACACATATTTATGACTAATAAATATTTATTAAAATTACCTATTGAAATTGTACAAAATATTGTAAGAATGTTAGTTGATAGTGGTGCTGATATCAATGCTAAGACTATCATTGATGGTTATACAATATTAATAATCTTATTTCTAAACCAAAAATTAGTTAAAAGAGATACTGGAACTTATTTGAATAATAAATTTAAAATGACACAAAAAGAATTTTATGAAAGAATGAACAATATATTAAAAATACTGCTTAAATATGGTGCTAATATTGAGTCTGGAACTAAACAAAAAAATACACCTTTACATTATGCAAGTCAAAATTGTGACAAAGACGTTGTTGAACTCCTGATTCAAAATGGTGCTAATGTCAACAGTAAAAATTTTCAAGATAATACACCTTTACATCTTGTAAGTCAAAATTGTGACAAAGACGTTGTTGAACTCCTGATTCAAAATGGTGCTAATGTCAACAGTAAAAATTTTCAAGATAATACACCTTTTGCATTATGCAATTGTGTATGGTGATAAAGATATTGTTGAACTCTTGATTCAAAATGGTGCTGATCCTAATATTCAAAATAATAATGGTTTGTCTTCGTTTAATATAGCTAAAGGAAATGAAGAAATATTAACTATTCTAAAAAGAAAACAATCTGGTGGATCGATCAAGTATAAAGGAAGAAATTACAAGGTCTACAAAGGACAACGTGGAGGACAATATATTTCTGTCCGTGGAAGAAAGAAGTATTTGTAAAAAAATGAATAATTATTGAATGTAATATTATTTTAATCTACAAAATGGAGGATTTTCCAGCGCCATTTGTTGAATGTAATCCAAAAGACACCAAGGTAGTTAATGACTATTGGTGGCAATTTTTTGATAAACGAACGATGGTTAAATGTTATTCTCTTGCTAATTATAAAAAAAGAGGATATACTCCTGGAATGGAACAAAGTTTTTATATCGACAATTATACATATTACTTCATTATTCCAAAAAAGGAGGGTGGGGAGATAGGTCTTCTTTATGATGAAGATACATTTTCTCTGAGGGGATATGTAGATTCGTACATAGGGATCAAGTATAATACATACATCAAATATGATGAAATCAGTAAGTATCTAACTCGATTTGAAGAACTTATTAAGGAATTATGATTTAGCTGTTGGTATTATTTGGAACAATTTATCTTTTTCATCAACTAATTGTTCTATTTGTTGTGTAAAAGTTTTATTCTGTTCTAATAGTATTTTAGCATACATTTTAAGTTTGTAGTACTTTTCTTCTCTTTTTCTTAGATTTTCTGTAAAGTCATTGATAGTGTTTATGTAATTAGTAATCTTAACGGTTACATCTTTACATTTTTTATTTCTTGAATGATGTCTTTTTAATCTACATTGAAACATAAAATATTTATTACAAACTATGCATTGTATATTTCCTTGATTATCTTCATCAATACACTCAATTGAATCATATTTGATTAATCTATTGCCGTATCCATTATTATCCAATATGTCAAAAACATCTTCCATACTTATATTAAACCATTCTCCTTTACTTCTATATTTACTAAAAAGCTTATGTAAATCTCTTTCAAGGTTTTCTTCTTTTTCATCATACTCTATTAACCATTCTAATTCTAGTGAATTATGTGTTGATGTATTCAATGAATTAAATCTTTTATTAGGTTTCAAAGATTTACCTATTTTTAAAATATCTTCATTTGCAACTTGAATGAAATAAACGTACATTTTATAATTAAAAAATATATGATTTTACTTTTCATTTTTTATTCTTTTGTTCATTTTATTGGTTAAATTGTGAACAGACATCATCAATGTCCCTTGTAATGATGGAGTATCAAAGTCATCCCATAATCTCTTTATAGCATCCCATTTTAGTAGTTCATCAAATTGAGCCTCTCTTTCTTCAGGAAATTTCATTATTTCTGGATTGTTGTAAATCTTTTCATGTTCATCTATTTTGGCTTTTATACATTTGTATGCAATCGGTTTTAGGCTTTGGTGAAAAAGCTGATGTGATAATTCCTTCACGTTTTCCTGAATCCATTGATTATTTTTTGCAACAAATAACTTTTTTCGTGCTTGATCTGTGACACGAATATTAGGTGGAAGTGTCCAGTAATACTTTTCTAACATGTATTTGCAAGCTTCAAGAATATCATTATTATATACAATCTCAGTTAGTTCAGGTAAATTGATATTTATTGCTGTTACAGGCTTAATACTGAAATCTTGAATAATTGTTGTATTATTGATAATTGTATTGTTTGTCGTACACTTTTGTGATGCTTTTTCATAAGTATCGTACTTGACTTCAGCAATTTCTGCGCGATGTGATAATTTTTCTCTTTCTTGACGTAATTGTTCTATTTCCTGTTGAAGAGCTCTATTTTTTTCCAAAATAAGTTTGGATGCTTCCTTAAGTTTGTAGTACTTTTCTTCTCTTTTTTCTAGAGATTGTGTAAGTTTAATTATTGTTTCTTCACCAGTAATTTTTTCTTTACACCTTTTGTTTCTTCCTACATGTCTATCTAAAATTGACTGAAATTTAAAAGATTTATTACATGCAGGACAATGTACCATTTAATATAAATATATATTATATTCTTTAAATTGAGCGCTAAAAAAACAAATCGTTACCGAAAATCGCGCAGATTGAGCGCTAAAAAACAAATCGTTACCGAAAATCGCGCATTTACTCTTAAAACCAAAAAACTAAAATTCTCTAAATTTCCTTCCACAAACTTAGTGGACTCTATTCCACTATTCTTCCACTATTTTATTATTATTTTATATATTATTTATTATTTATTATTTTAATTAAATATGAAAGAGTATAAACACACACAAAAAGTTGTGTGTGTCGAAGGGTATTCGGATCCGAAAAACTTTACAAAAAAACATTACTTTTTTTATTAAGTCTTAATTCTAACTGATTTACTACGTTTCTTCTTTTTTGTTGGACTAGGACTTTTACTCTTTCTTGGGTCTAACAAAGATCCAGTATCTTTCTTCCATATCTCAGGTTTATAACTTCTCATAACCATAAGCTTATCCTTGATATCACCTTTCCATTTTCTTATTCTGAATTCTCTTTCCACATTTTTTTGTGTTCCTTTACAGTGGATTTGGAAAATATCAAAGAGATCATCACGTTTTCTGTCATGTATTCCACTAATTCCTTTTTCTTTTAAGTACCAGTTTCTTGCATTTATCAAAGTCCATATCATTTTACTTAATCGATCTCTTAATTTATTTGCTACCGTTTCACTACTTTCTTGGATTTTGTGAGAAATCCACAAACCAATATACAAATACAATAATAAAACATGATAATTACCATACTTTACCTTGTTTATTTCCACAAAAGGAACACATTCTTCGCTAGAATCATAAATATCGATTATTTTATTATCACCTTTGAAAACAGAGTACTTTGTACCATGAAATTTCATTTGACTTTGATGCTCCTTAACACGCAATGTACTACCAAGCACTTTTTCCAGTGATTTAATATGGTCTTTCGGATTATTTGATAAAACTTCATAAAAATTAATTACTGGATAATATCCCTTTTTATAGTTACTGTTTTTCAAGAATTGTTGATAAGCATAATTGCCAATCAAAATCAAATCTTTTTCCTTTACCATCCACTTTTCCGTTTTTTCTAAATCTTTATTATAATTTTTACTACCTTCATCTGGATCTTTTCCAGTATTTTGAAATGGATACCATTGATCAACTTTACTATCTATTTTAACAATTGTTTCCCAATTTTTTATGTCTTGTCTTGGATTGATATAATTCATCAAAATAGGAATTTTGAGTATTTCAATACTTGCATAAGCTATATCTTTTCCAATTAAATTAACCTTACTTGTTTCCTTTGGTAATCTTTCAAAAATAGAAGCAGACGCATGAACAAATTTACATGCCTTTTGTGCTTTGTACCAAACAACATATGAACCATCAAAATCCTTCTTTGCCTCTATCAATGGAAATTTTTCTTCAAAAAGCTTATTCGCCAATGAAATACAATCTCTTCTGGCATCAGGACTGTATACTTCAAAATACCACATATTATTCGGAACTTCATCACAATCGAAATTTACGCGATCCAATAAATTCTTCATTGCCATAACACCAGCAATAATCAAGTTATTATCTTTAACATATGTTTCAATACTCTTGAATACAGATTCGCGACTTTTTCTATAATTTTTTATTTCATCGGCATTATATTCATCAACAATTTTTTCAAGACTCCCAAGTAAAGGAAACTCCATTTATTTCAAGAACGAAAAAAATATAAGTCACTTTTCTTCATACTTCAATTATATCTGTTTTAGCACTTTCAGTTTCTGACCGAACACTAGGTTCTTGCCGAACACTAGGTTCTTGCCGAACACTAGGTTCTTGCCGAACACTTTCAGTATCATCTTCTTTAACAGATTGTGTATAAACAACAAAATCACCATCACGCTGTAAATCGCGAATAGCATGTTTTACTTCATTGTTAACTCTCCCATTAAACCATGCTTCAAATTCATACCACAATTCCTTCAACAACACAGATAATACAGAAATAACAACAAATCCAATTAGCAACATATTCCCGAATCCATCTTTAGGAGATTCACAATGACAATGCATTTTATTTAAAATAAGAAAAAAATGATTTATTCTTATACTTTACTACATTCATTAATTATTCTGCATGACTAGCAAAGCTTGCGACATCGCAATTAATTACTTGAAAAACATCAAAAAACTGGTTAATGATCCAACACCAGATTGTCAACAAAAGAATAATCAAGAAATTGGGCAAAGTTTGCAAGCAATAATTGGTTTATTGCAGAAGGAACAAATTCTTTACCAAAGAGACAGAATCCATCATATTCAACAGTCTTGTTCAAAATGTAAAAAATAAAAATTAGATTTATTCTATATATTTTTTATTTAAAAATCATCATCTTCTTCTAACCCGCCACTAATATTCATATCCGTTTTTTCACTATAAACAGTACTCTTATGTTCGAAAAAGTTGCTCTTTACCTGATGACTATTAATTTCCGCGAATTTGAATGGATTCTTTGTTTTATAAAACTTATCAACTCCAAGATTGACTAATAAGTGATCGGCTACATATTTAATATACCGAGTCATGTCTTCATGATTCATTTGAATCAACTTAACGGGAAGACTTTCAGTCACAAATTTAATCGCAATCTCAGTACCTTCTGTAACAATTTCATATATTCTTTCATCAGATATCTTATTAACAATTCTGTCACGATACAAGTGACAAGCAAAATCGCGATGAAATCCTTCGTCACGACTAATAAATTCATTTGCCTTACCAAGTCCCGGCATCAATCCTCTATCACGCAACCAGAAAATAGCCGCGAAAGGTCCGCTAAAGAAAATACCCTCAATAACAGCGAATGCAATTAGTCTTTCTTGAAAACTATTTGTTTCTTTGTTCATCCACTTGAATGTCCAGTCAGCCATTTCTTTGATAATCGGAATTTTAGTTGCAGCACTCAACAAAGTTTCAAGCTCTTTCTGATCATTAATTAAAGTGACAATCATCAGACTATAAGTTTCATTATGCACAGTTTCAATCAAGTTTTGCATAGCATAAAATGCCCGCGCTTCAGGAATTTGCACTTCATTACAGAAATTATTAACCAAATTTTCACTCACTATACCATCACTCGCAGCAAAGAATGCCAATACCATCTTGACAAAGTGTTTTTCGTCATCATCAAGTTTTGTTTCCCAGTCTGTACGATCTTCAGAAAGTTTATCTTGGATTTCATGTGCATGCCACATAAGCCCTTTATGATGGTCGTACCATTCCCATGTGTCTTTATACTTAATATCTTTATTGGCAGTATAGATAACAAATCGGTCTTGGTTTGGATCGAGTAATGGTTCCATTCTTATTTATTTATAATATTATATTTATTTTAAAATCAATTTTACAAAAAATTGATTACCCATATAATTATTACATACACACCAAAAACAATGGCAGCAGAGCAAGCATTCGATCAACTTTACGAAGAAACTGAACAAAACATGAGACAGTATTTGCAAAATATTAAAAATGATTTGTCACCCGAAGAGTACAATAAACAAGTACAAAAATGCGAAAGAGATTTGCAAGTTATTCAAATCGATTTGTCTGATGATGAAATCACATTAGAAGAAGCCACAAACAAGGTAACTAAAATGAATAATTCATTCATTAAGTCTAACGCTACGTTTTGATATTAATCACAGTCTTACATAAAGGGCATTTTGGAATAATATTCCAGAACAAACATGTATCATACCAATCTTCAATACATTTTGTATGATAAATATGTTTGCAATTAAGTTCTAAACAGGACTTTCCTTTTTTAAATTTACTAAGACAAATTGAACATGTCTCTTTATTTTTTTGTATGTTTTTTCCAATAGATTTATTAAAGGGTTTCCCTGCTTTATCTATTAAATTATCTAATTTTACACCTAAAACGTAATAATCAAGCTGATGTTCATCCACAAAATAAAAACTCATCTAATCTACACAATTATTTTAAACCTCATCTAATCTACACAAATACTCCTCATCCAATCCCCAAAAAAACAAAAAATTAATATACTTATTTTAATTTATGCTTTAGCCTTAGTCTTACGAGCAGGCTTAGCTGCTTTCTTACCTTCCTTTACAACACTCTTCTTCTTTGGTGGTGCAGGTTCTTCATTATCAGATTCCAAATTATCAGGTGCATCATCTGATTCGTCATCATCAGATTCAATATCATCCTTAGTTACAACCAAATTCTTTGTTGTCGTAGTGGTGGTTGTAGTAGTAGCAGTGTCGTCATCATCGTCTTCGGCAATAACACGACTACGACCAACAACAGAATCACTTGCCATTCCAATTTCAGGAAGGTTAGCAATTCCTTCAGGACGATTAACACTAGCTTGCGCAAGAGTCATTGTCAATCCCATTTTTCCTCCACTAAACCAAAGCTTTTGTACACGAATGTGCCAGAAACCAGTAGTTCCGCGAGGAATTTCTTGATCACTGTTATGAATGTTTACATCCAATAGTTCATTGTTGTTTGCACCGTCTCTAAACTTAGCTGCCATAGCCTTAGTTGTCTTATCAACAAAGACACGAACACGGAATGTATCAGGATATTTCTCTCCAGTCTTGTTGTTGCGATGCTTGGCAATACAAGATGACATCATTCCTTTTACTTCACTTGTATCCTTTTCTTCAAATAACCAGTCTTCCGAATTCTTAGCAACAATTTCTGCAATTCTAAGTTCGAGTGCCTTAATAGTCTTGAATAGTCTGACAATATCTGGATTTTCGCTATCGAGTTCCAGATTAATGTTATATTTGTCATCTTCCGAAGGAGGTTTGCCCTCTTCACGGAAAGCCTTCAAATCAAATCTAATTTTAGCATTCTTAACTTCAAACAGAATTCCTTTACCAAGATTCGGGAATTGATCAGTATTCACATATGATGTTTGACCCTTTCCACCAGCATTCTTCTTAGGAGGCGTTACCGCGATTTTCTTGAGATCGTATTGGTCGAGTGTTGGAACAGCAGTTGACATTTTGGTTTTGGTTATGAACTTACTTGTAAGTTATCTTTAAGAAGATTTAAAAAATAAATGAAAATGGTTTTCAATTTTCATTTTTAATTTGACCTTCAAATTCTTCTGTTACCTTGATATCGGCGTATGGTTCATCTTCCCATGATCCTAAATAATGTGTTGGCTTAAACATAATTTTAAAACAGTTCTTACATTTGCGACAATAACAGAAAACCCATTTATAATTTGTGTATTCCTCAATTAATATTTTAAACGGTTTTCTTAATCCTGTACATCCAACTTCTTGACAATCTAGAAAATGATTGTCAAATCCAAGTTCTCTTCTAAAAGGATCGCTGTAATTGTTACAATCCTTTTTAAACTGGAAAGTACCATAAGTCATATCACTTTCATCACCATAAAACTTGACGAAATTAGGTTTCGCTTCTAATTTTTCTGCTTGACATTCCCAACAATTTCCTTCTTCACATTCATCGTGGTTTCTATTAAGTGGTCCACATCTTGTGAAGACAAATATATGAATAGTTCCTTCAAAAACATCTCTATATCGAGGAATCTCGTTTTCTTTAATACCAATACTTGCTAATAATTGATTAGCATTTGAATTTTTACCATAAAGAATATTGAACATTGACATTTTTTACTTAATAATTTGTTTATTTAATAAAGAATCAATTTTTAATACATGAACAAAGTAATAAGTGATTTTAAAGAGTA
>Ga0180433_10006346_pt1 | contig 15552 bp, 44 predicted proteins | sample SS_ome_8_FD_132980 | JGI IMG/M metagenome (GOLD analysis project Ga0180433, IMG submission 132980) | Hypersaline lake sediment archaeal communities from the Salton Sea, California, USA - SS_1_D_1 metaG | ecosystem: Environmental > Aquatic > Non-marine Saline and Alkaline > Hypersaline >... | reverse complement strand
AACAAGATGCCTCAGACTCTTATCTTCTATAAACTTACTATCAACTTTTTCTCTTCTTATTTTTTGATTATAAACAACCTTACCATCTTTTACAACTCCTCTATCCATCGTATATCTATATTTTGCCTTCAATCGATAAATTCTTACAAGCCCTAATATTACAAAAGAATTCGTGGACACATGACAATGATGCAAAATTCCCTTTCTTCCTTGATATTTATCCAAAGGCCACTGTGCATCTTTAGGTATCGTCACTTCCATCCCATTAAGACTTTTCCTACATATATCATTCAACTTCTTTAAAATAAAACCAACATCTTTGGCATCTCTATTCATCTCTCTCAAAAAACTGTAAATCATACTTTCACCTCGAAATCATTTCATAACGTGTCTTCTTTATAAATTTCTCTTCTTCATGTTCGCCCCACTCATCCTCAACCTCCTCTGCAACTTCTTCCGTGGTTTCTTCTCTTCTCACACTTGACCGTTGTGGATAAATCTCATTCACACACCTTTCACAATAATTCCAACAACCTCCCGTATCCGAAACACTTACAACAAAAGGAATTTTCCCACACTTTGAACATGAAAAAAGAAACTTAATGACTAAAAATATCATTACTAATAAAAACCATATTAAAAATATTTCTTTTATATTAATTTTCTAGAATCATGTTTGTCAGGTCACCATCAGTAGTTTCCCTCATTTCATATTTTAAATCCTTCCATATTTCCTTTGCAAGATCCTCATCACCAACATGTTCCTTTATTATTTTCTCAAACTTATTTAATTCTTCCATCTTAAACCTCCATTATTCTTTGTTTATAATTTCATATTTAGATTTCTTCTTTACAATATTATATTCAAAAATATTTTTCTCCTTATTATAAGAAGAACTATACCGAGTACCACAACTTCTACAATCCCATCTTGAACATATAGGTACGTTATACTTACGTCCACAATTTTCACATGCAAAATGAGTTAATTCCGGTGGTTTCTTCATTTATTCATCATATCAAATTTTCTTTTTATGTTTTTCTAAAATATAAAGTCATAGCTATAGCTATCATAGCCACTCCAGCTGATCTTCCTTTAAGTGCTGGCTCTAAAATAAAAACTCCAGCTATAACAAGCAAAGAAATAATTATCAACTCCACATTTCTTTTTATCATATCTACACCTCCAACAACTTATACCACTCTATCTCATCATGAATAAATACGTCACTCCTAAATCCCTCAAAATTTGTCCCATTAAAATATACAACTTGAATTCTCTTATGATTAAAATGCTTTATCTTATAATAACCCTTCTCTAAATCCTTCCAACTCTTTTTCTTCTTAGAAGCCGTTTCCTTCCTCATCAGATAATCATTATGAGCCTTCACCATAGGATAAAAAAAGAATTTATTACAATGACAATTCTCAGAAGTCAACACACATACCGGAGTATGAATACACCCACCACAATGTTCATCCATAGTATCAGTAGTAAGAGGAGAATAAATAGGCCTCTCACTATTATCAAAAAATTTATCCATCATTTCTCCTCATTGATAATTTCATACTTAGTTTTTCCTTTAATCTTCTCAAATTTTTTATCTAGCAAAGTATCTATGTATTTCCTATAAATTTGTCCACATTTAGAACATTTATATACGTCATCTATTTCCAAAACTCTAAAATCCTTAAAGTTTTCGCAACTCTTTGTAGGACAGTGAACCATCTTATGTTTTTCCACCACTTATTACCTCATAACGAGTTTTCTTAGGTAAAATATTAAAAGAATGCTTTTCCTCTATATTAATTAACTCATTAAGATGCTCATGGATCTTACTAAAACTATGACTCATAAATTTATCATGCTTCCCACACTCACTACACCTACAATAATACCTTTCATAAAGTTGATCCAAAGGATAAATTTCATTATCATTAACCATTACCCAATTATGTTTACACTCAATCATGATTCATTACCAGTCCCAGCCCTATGAAAAATTATCCATTAGCAATCATCTCATACTTATTTCTTTTATTAATAATTCTCGTATTTAACTTACCAGCTTTTTCATCATAGTAACACTCGTACTCATCTCCACATCCAGGACATGTCCACCTTTCAAAAATTCTTAAAAACCCAGAAGCAACACATCCATAATGCATAATTTCTACTACTTCCCATTGCCACCAACCTTCTATTAAATATTTTAAATTAGTTTTTATTCCAATAGAATCTTCATGATTTTTTAAATTATTTTCAAAATAATAACTAACAAATGCATGCTTACTCGTTACGCTCTTTACAAATCCGTTTTTTCTTTTATCCCTATTAACATATGTTACCTTATCTCCTGGTTTAAAATTATTCATGCATCAACTCATACTTAGATTTCTTAGGTAATTTCTTCTCTTTCTTTTTTACTTTTTTCTTTTTCTTAGAAATATGATCTTTATTAGCCTGACGATAAGAAAACCCCTTCCTTATACTGTTCATCTTAATTTTAAAAGCAATAAGTTCATGGATCACCTTTAAAATCCAAAAGACACATAAAAACATCATGTGGAACTTAAAAATAAAATCTGAATCTATTTCACCAGACTTATACATATTAAGTTGGATAAGCTCAAGTAAAACAACTAAAAGAATTAACAACAAAATTAATTTAGACTTTTTCAATTATCCACCGCTAATTACATCATACCGAGTTTGCTTTTTCTTCTTCAATACTTTTAAATTCAAGTTAACTCCATCCTTAAAACATTCATAAGTAGTTTTACACACAGGACATGTCCATATTTCCCCAAGGTTCAATTCTTCACTATCATTATAATTACATTTCTCATTAGAACAATATGACCATAATCTATCTATATTATAATCCACTTATTACCTCATATCTTTTTTTTTTTAGGTTTTGGACATTTATCATTATAATGTGCTCCAAGTTCTTTTCCACACACTTTGCATATTTCAGAAAGAGAAGAAAAAAGATGTTGCGTCTTTAAATTATATTTACCACTCCCTACAAATTTACTCATGCATCAACTCATATTTAGATTTTTTCTTTACTTCTTTTCCTGGTCTATTTTCTAATCCCAAAAGACGATTCTTTGCTTCAACACGATTTTTAAATTTTAATTTGTCATGTTCATAACATAAAGAACACTCACAACGAAAAATGTATACGTCATTACTATCATCCGCCCATGAAAAAGGTATCACAAGCTTTTTCACAAACCATTTATGTTCACACTTCATCATGAATTCATCCACTCATACCTAGTTTTCTTTTTAAATAAAGGACACCTTTGCTTTACACCAGAGTGCCTCCCAAAAGTTTCCCCACATATCTTACACAACTCCTCTAACTTATGATTTGGTACACCGTTAAAATCTCTATACTTTCCACTACCAATGAAAACATCAGATGATGAAAATAAACTACTCATCCGAAATTACCTCATACCTAGTTTTTCTTATTTTCTCAACAATTTGTCTTACTTCTAATGAGTTTTTTATGTAATTATATTTTCCCTTCCAGGTACATCCACAACTACAAGTTACAGATGTCTCATCATAACAATCAAAACCTAAATTTCTACCACTACCACTTCTTATATTAGATATTAAAATATTTTGACCACAATTACATCTTATTGTTTTTGAAGTTCCCTTAAATACACACTGACTACAATATCCATACACAGAAACTTTTTCAGTTTCCGTACAACTAATGCATATTCTAACATGATTAAATTTAAGATGTTTCTTCTTCATACTTGCATCATCTCATACTTAGTTTTCTTTCCGTTAGCTGGACAAAAATGATCCATCTCACTATGATACCAATAAGAATTCCTACATATCTCACATAATTCGTCAAACACATGATTCTCAATGCCATGAACCCTGTTATACTTTCCACTCCCTTTAAAACGAGTTTTTAACCAACGCCTTTTCATTACACTTTATTATTCTCATCTGCTATTATCTCGTACTTAGATTTTTTTACTAAATTTGGATCTCTGTGTACTCCAAAAAAATCTCTATTTATTTCCACACCATATATTGAATCTTCATTATATTCTTCAAGCTCACCATCTGGCCTATAAAATTTTACCATCCCAATTATTTTATGACCACTCAAATCAACTCGACACATAGCAAGTACCCCTTTCTTTCCGATATGTTTACTATATGGCCAACTAACTCCTTCTGGAATAACAACTTCTTCTCCATTAAGTCCATCACATATTTTACTACATTCCTTTATGTTTAAATCACATTTTCTAAGTGTAAGCTCCATGTATGCCAAATTTCTTGCTATTTCACTTTTAGATGTCATCCCGAAATTACCTCATAACGTGTCTTCTTTATTATTTTAACCTCCGCTTCACTTTCTACTCTTTCTACCTTAGTTAATTCCTCCTCTATCCTTTCTTTACATATCTTCTTGTATAAACTTACATACCCACCAACATCATCCCTAAAAGACTTTATAGTATTTTTCATCAAGTAATCCACCAACGTCTGAATGTTGTCCTCTCGAAATTCCTCCTTATGCATATCAAAAATAATCTTGTGAAGCTCTCTTATTTTATCAGCGTTACCCTGCTTTACTATTTTTGAAATAACTTTCTTTAGCCTTTTCTCCCTCCTTCTCTCACTTACTCCCACCTAGTTCCCCCTTCCCGCCGGGTTTTGCGCTGGGGCGACCTGGCCTCCCTCCCTCATAAAAAGTCCTGGACAGAACCCGGGAATAAATAATACAACACCCGAAAAAACCTTAAAAATAATAAACTCCCCTCTTAAAAACCCTCGTAAGAACCTCATGAAAAACTCACGAGAATAAAATAAAATACATAAGAAAGTATATTTTATTCTTTCTCCTAAATATCCTCTCGTGGGAAATAACATCATAAAATAGGAACCCTTCATGAATCCTTCCTTCGCCCGAAATGCACCACGAAAGGAATCCAACACCTACTACTCCGACCAACCATCATCTCATAACGAGAAACAGGCAAAGGAAGTCTCTTCTCTACCCATACCCGGCCCTTCATAAAAATAAAAATAGAATTAGAAACCATAATAATAGATCTCGGAAGCCATAAAAATATATAGTCCCTACTATAAGATTCCGAAAATACTATAAAAGAAACTCCATAGAGTAAATAAATAACAACACTCGCACACAAAAAATAAATTGCACCAAGAAATGTATAATTAATTCCACAGTTAATAACATATCCACATGTATAAGATACCAAAGTAAGATTTCTATGTTTAGAATTATGTTCCATTTATTATTTCATATTTAGATTTCTTTGGACACAACATTCCCTCTGTATGTTTCTTAAAAGTCTTCCCACATTTAGGACATAATTTATTTAACCAACTGTTATCAAACTTATATTTATTTTTACCTTTACACATTCATCATATCATACTTTGTTACCTTTTTCTTTCTTCTTATACTCCCTCTAACAACTATCTCATCTTCCTCATCAAAAAGCCATCTGTTTATGTAAACATATCTATCAAGCAATTTATCTTTTATGAATTTTCTCCTATCGTTTCTCTGGTAAACACTCAACTTCCCGACCATCTCAAGTGTTTCCAACTCTATATGACACCCTCCCAATAAAGCCAACCTTCCTGCATACTTCGCAAGTGGCCCATCCATGTCCTCTGGTAATGTTATCTTAAGCTGATTAAACTTCTCACACTCTTTATCTAATTTTGTAATCTCATCGTTTATTTTATATGACTTTATATTTATCTTATTTATCAATTTGTAAACATTCATCTTCTTTCCCCTACATATTCATCCACTCAAGCCTTGTTAGTGGCCTTTTCAACCTCTCTATTTCCTCTTGCAATTTCTCCTCCACCAATTTTCTTTCATATTTCATTCTTAATTCATCTTTCTCCTCAATTGCCCTCATTTCTTCATAATATCTATCTATTCTTTCTTCAATTCCAACTGCAGGACTCATCTTTTACCTCTTGAACTTACTTTTTCTAATTATATATTATTTTCTCTTAGGTTTTTCCTCTTTTATCCCATATTTAGTGACACTCATGTCACTAACTTTTCACTTTTTGTGAAATACTCATACTTTTTTCACCTTTTATGAAATAAAACGGAACTTTTTTGTCCATCTAGAATTCATTAAATACTCTATTTTTCTTCTTTCTCCACTTTTCCAATAATTTCATCTCCGAAATGTCACTTTTTTAATCACTTCGAAATCAATCTAAGATCTACTTTCATAATTCCTACGAAAATCCATACTTTCTCAAAAATTTTTCTGCCTAGCCTGGAGATGGTCTGCCACTTTTAGATTATTTTTGGCCCTATTTTCATACTTTTTCTTCTTTTTTCTCCTTTTTCATCTATTTCCACACAAGAGACCTTATCGTATAGCACGCGTGGGTGCCTGTCCTAGAAAGAGTGTTGGATAAGCAACTGGTCCCGGGACACTTTTCCGAACGTCCTTGGATAGCCATCAAAAATTGCACAACTTTTTTTTTCGGATGCCACCAGGACCACTCAGATGTATACTTTTTCAAATGTATACTAATTTTTGATATATATGGCCTGTCTTAAAAGTGTGTGTTTTTGTCAAGTATGTATGTTTTTAAGAATTATGGGTGGATATGGGTAGGAAAAAAAGCCCTCGAGCCGCGAAAAGTGGAAAGAATGTGGAGAACTCACGAAAGTCATTTTAATATTTATTGAAATAATATAAAAAAATTATTATGTGTGAGTCTTGATGTATATGGCATGTATATGATGGAATCTTAAAAAACCCACTCCAGTATCGGGTATGTATCAAAGTGTGGAATAGAGTGAATTCCACCAAAGGAGCATATATATGATATGTATATGTTGGACTCTTGAGATTTTTTAAGACTACTTTTTCATAATCGGTTCTCTTGTGGACCTATATGTGGGTCTATATGGATGGCATATAGTGGTCTATATATGGATGTATATGGTAACCAAAGTATATGTGGTCTATATGTTGGTTATATAGGATTGGTATATATGGTTCTATATGGGTTGGTGTGAGAGTGGTCTTCCTGGTGGGTCTATATGGGTCCTGGTATGAATCTTATATGGTGTTCTATATGGTCATATAGTGGGTCCCTGAGAGTTGGCCTAGAAAAAGCCATATATTGGTTAGTATATGGCTTTTATATAGATAAATTTAATGTTTTTGTAATAGAGGAACAATTTGGGATGTATAATCTTCTATTTCGCTTGCTACCACTGTTATGTCGGTAGCTTGGGACATTATGGTGTACATGTGTCTTTTCTTATCTTGGTCTACATTTCTTTTTATGATATTTATGGCAGTTTGTAAATCTTTTACAGCAGATTTGATTCTCTTTCTATTATAATTTATTTTCTTCTCTTCTTCTGTGAGAAGTGCTTTTTTTAAGATTTCGTTTATTATTTGGTCTTTTGACATGGTTTGGGTTCCTTGTAAAATTTTAATAAAGTGGTTTATAAAAAGAATAGAAAAAAAAGGCCCATGAAAGTTGGCCTAAAAAAAGTCATATAGTTGTTAGTATATGACTTTTATATTTGGATATTAATTATTAAAGATTCTCGACCTGGACTCACATTGTGGGCAACACTTATCTCTTTCAATTGCTTTTTTCATGTTGTAATGTTCATCTACTTCCCACTGTTCACCACAATAGGGACAAACTATCACTGTTTCTTTGGTGACAGGATTTGTGATTTTTTCAACTTTTACCATTTTTTTTCCTTTTCCTTTTCTCCTATATAGTATATCGGCTGATTCTTAAGAAAAAGCCAATTTTTAAGAAATGATTATAAGTATGATTTTAGAAGTTTGACTCTTTTTTCTCTATTCACACAATTTGCAGGACCACTTCTAAAGAGGCATGTGAGTATGTTATTTTCAAGGTAATCAATCTTTTTGAGAATTTCTTCTCTTGATAAATTTTCTGGATTTGGTTTATTTGTGGTCATTAGTTTAAATTCCGTTTTTTACAAATCTAACGGCTTCATCAAAATTCCAAACGTTGGTCATTCTAACTTTTTTGAAATAGATGGTGTATACTTTTGAAAAAACAGATTTGGTTATTTTCCAATTATTTTTGTTATAAAGAATTATAGTACTTACCATTTTTTTCTCCTTTTCTCCTATATACTATATCGTAAGAATCCAGAATAATGGCCAAAAAGAAAAGGTACCCATATAGGATACCTTTCCCGTTATTCAAAATTTTTGTCATTATGTATTCAAGATAAATTTGTTTCTTACTTTATCAACGCATCTTCCCCTCCTTTTTCTATAAATTAAAATGAATCTGATTGTCTGCTTCAAAAAGGTAATCATTACCTTTAAAAATATCATATCGTAAAAAATCTAGAAAAAGGCCAAAAAGAAGACTCCCATCCTTTCTAATAAAAGTTGTCCACTCCAGATACCTTTTCTTATTAGGTATCTTTATCTTTGCTATAAACTTCTGACTTCAGAAATTACCCATTAAAATTTTTACAATCTTTGATCTTTTTCCAATATGAAAAATATCTTTGGCAAAATATACTTCTCCATGATCGTCAAGCCAAAGTTTATCAAATGTTATTAAATCCATTTGACTCCAACTATAACCTTTACCACCATAACCAACGGCTAATTCATAACCTTTGTTTTTAAAATTTATTTTTATGCAGAACATTTTTTCTCCTTTCATTTATAAGTTTACCATCTGACTTCAGATCATCTCCCAGGCATATCCGCATATCTTCCACTGGTGTAGTAGGCCTCATAATTTCTCTCCTTTAAGAATTTGGGAATTCCATCTCATTCATCTTATACCATGTTTTGGCCTCTTTAAAAAATTCTCTTCCTTTTTCTTCAGGATTAAATTCACACCAGAAGAATTCAATGTGAAGAAGTCCTTTCAGATAAACCATTAGGCCGTCCAACTCACTCTCAGAGAAATCTCCCTGGATAGCAGAAAACATCTCTCCTGTGGATTCTTTATAAATAGCGAAAGTTTTGATTTTCAGCCTCCTTTTTAATCATTCCAAATAGTAAGTTCAAGACCATCATTAGAAGCAATTTGGGAATTCCATCTCGTTTATTTTGTGCCATGTTTTGGCAGCTTCAAAAAGATCTTTTCCTTTTTTAGTCGGACTAATATAAACCCAAAAAAATCCACTATTAAGTGTTTTATTCATGTAAACAATAATGGCATCCAACTCTTTCTCAGAGAAATTTCCCTGAATAACAGTTTGCATTTCTCCTGTGGATTCTTTATAAATTCCGTATGTTTTGATTTTCGGCCTCCTTTTTAATCATTCCAAATAGTTAAAACAAGTCCGTCGTTAGATTTATATTCCCATCCACCAATATCCAAATCCTCACTGGCTCCCATGTAAAGAGTCCGACGATAAACAAAATCTCTCGATTGCTTAGTAGCAGGATTGGTCACTTTGAAAATTTCTTGTTTTGAACACCAGTTCATCCTCAAAGCAGAAGCCTCCTCGGAAAAAGAACGACTTTCTTTGTGGTAATGAAGTTGGTCTGTGGTCAATTCCGTAACGAACATTTTTTCCTCCTTTTCTCCTATATACTATATCGAGAGATTCTTAAGAAAAGGCCAAAAAGAAACTCCCATCCTTTCGGACAGGAGTTCTTATCCAACCATTTTGTTAAGGAGATTGTATGGCGAGTACAACCTCTCTATATATAATAACACAATCTTAAAAAGTCGTAAATAACTATTTTGGCCCTTTTTCTCCTTTCTCCCGATATCCACCAAAAAGGAGACCCCATGCTATCCAAACTCATGTCAAAGTACGAGAAGTCCTTTATCAACTATAAAAGAAAAACTAATTGTGGCCTCCTCTCTGTAATCCGACGATATATTAATCAGGAGAAAAACAAAAGGAGATAAAAATGGGAGTACACACATATTTATATTTTACATCAGATGTTCAAAAAGGAAAAACCAATCCTAAAGGACATCTCACTATTGTAGCCAAACTTGATATAGGCTATGGCATCTCAGGTGAACATTATGATAAACTCATCAAGAATGCCGAAGTCAAAGACAGGACACTCAAAAATCAAATCAGAAAAAGAAGTGAAATTCTTAATAAAGTCTACACTTTAGAAGGCAACTATACGGAATCCCATAAGAGCCTTCCCAAATCTGAACAAAAAATCACTTCAGAGAAATTACATGACATGGCATGTAAACTCCGATCAAAACTTCCTTGTTTTTATGTTGGGGACAACAAGACCTTCATGGATGGATATGACCACATACTCAGGTTAGTCAAAGTACAAGATCTCCGTGAAGCACTCATAAAGGAACAGGCCCACAAGATCTCTTCAGGAGAATACAAACTGGGATATCCCAAGTACGACATGGCCATCTCTATGTGCAAAATGATGGAAGAACACTATGGCCCATCAGCCATGGTAGTTGTATATGATGACTAAAAGGAAATAACCATGAAAGACACTATCACAAAATTAAAAAAGAAATATCAAGACAGGTTAGTCACCCTCCAAGATAATATGTCACATGACACCACTTCCGGCTACCCGTATGAACACGAAATCAAGTGTACCAAAGAGTTCATAAAGGACCTCTACAAAATAAAACCATAACTCCATCTCTTCTCCAATCTCCAAGAAAAGGTTCAGCTTTAAGCTGAGCCTTCTTCTTTTTCTATATCCTCTTAAGTGGTAACCACCGATAATCCATAATTCCCAACTCTTGTGAAATGTTACTAATCCAACTCTTCTTCAAGTTACGAAGAGACCCATATCCAAAAGGTGCCCCCTCATCTATACCAACTAAATATCTCTTATTTGACAATCCATCTTTTTTGCATTTCTGAATTCTAATGAAATAAACATCCCTCCCTTTAGAATTCGTTTTTACCAGTGGTCTCACATAAATCATAACTTATCCTCCTTTAATTATATAATACTACTCTCTTGTGACAACCGGTGACATCCAATAAAATTTTTGTAAATTATTTCCTAAGACCACTTTTTCTTCTTTCCCCATCTCCTTCTTTTTCTTTTTTTTAAAAATCACATCCCCCTCACATAATATTCATAATTCTTAAGAACCAAAGTATTATCACATTATAAAAACTTTTTTTAAGAATCCATCATATACATACCATATACATCAGTCTTAAAAAAAAATTTAAGAATGGATCATATACATCCAACATATACATCACTCTTTTAAGACCCCTCCCCTAGGATCCTGGTCAAGGCCTGGGCCGGCCCCATCCAAAAAGTGCCCCTATTTTTTAAATCTTGTATATAGGTCACCTCTTGGACTCTTGGTATATACCTGGTCTGTTATAGATGTTCTAGTAGAGCTTCTAGGAGTATTCTAGATAGTTAGAGTTTTTATACCTGCTGGATTATGAAAACTTTTTGTTGTTTTATGTGTTTTTCACACTTTTATATTTTTCTTCTTTTCCCTTTTGTTCTTTTTTCTTTTTCATTACTTTTCCCTAGTTCTTTCTGGAACATCTTTCTTTATGTTATTTTATATCTTTCTGTCTTTCTTAGTTCTTTAGAGAGGATTTCTTGTGAATTTATCTTGGGAAAAGTCTTGGGCCATAGTTTTTTCAGTATAAATAAGTTTGGTATGTTGAAAAAGTACCAAGACTCTGGTTTGGGGAGAGTGATGTAGGGATGGTTCTACGCGTTAAGGTTATAGAGTTGGTATATTTTTATACTTTATAGTGGTTATATGAGAGATGTGGTTATTTATTAGGCTGGGCATCCACAATATTGTTTAGCATGTTTACTTCCTGGGATAAACTGTTTACATCCAATAGGTTTTATATTATGTAATTTACATTTGTATTTTTTGGTATTTCTTATTTTTATAAGAAAAGGGCATCTGTAAGAAGTTTTATTTCTGTATCTGCCTGATGAACCAAAAGAGTCCCATTCTAATAACATAACATTATCACATAAATCTTCTCTGTTATTAGCTTTCCATGTATTTATATCTAATTCGGATATTGTCATATAATCTGTTTTTAAACAGCATTTTCCACATTGAATACATTGTTTATTATTTTTTGTTATTGACATATTTAAATCTCTTACGCGGTAAGGTCATAGAGGTGTTTAATTATGTACTCTATAGTGGTTAATTGTTTAAATATTGTTAGAGATTAATATATAAATATAAAAAGGTGGTATTTTATGGAATTGATAAGAATGTTAAGAGATGATAGCCAAAAGTATTTTTTGATTAATAATAAAATGCAAAAAATTGGGGATATTAAAAAAAGTATTTTATTTGAAATAATTGAAATTGTAAAATATGGAATAAAGGAAATAAAAGAGAATACTCGTGTTAAGGTACCTAAAAAACCTCCTAGAAAGATTTCATTTACTATTAACAAAAATTTTGGAGATATATCATTTGGAATAAATAGAAGATGCAAATTTGATGGAACAAGTTATATAGAAAATTTTACAACTATTGGTAAAAAAGAAATTTTATATCTTTTGAATGATATTTTAAAAGATGCTAAAAAAATAAGAAGTTCGTATCGATATAATGTTATAAGTAGAAATTAATCCATTGGTTCAAGAAATATGTTGACATGTTCTGTCATACCCCAGTCGCAAGAAGCTTTTCCTGTTTCTTCATAGAAGTATTCAATTCTTCTGACTATGCCTTTAAATTTTTTGCTTGTTTTTCCTTCTTTATGGTAGTTTCCTTTACTATCTCTTGAGGACCAAAAATGTACTGTTGAACTTATGATGGGTATGGTATCTATGACAGGTTGGTACCCTTCTGCATCTTCATCATCACCAAGGTAGAAATTTACTACAACATGGTTTCTATTGCATCCACACATTTTTAGTTTCCTTTCGTTATGAATTCATATTTTGATAAGTCAATATTTTCAATTCTTTCATCTTTTAGAATAGATTTTACTAGGGCCATCCAGCATATTTTGGCTTGTGCAGTGTTAATTTCCCAGTCGGACCATTGTGGTATTTTCACACATATTTTTTTAAGTTCATCCATGTAGAGTTGCATTTGATTTCTATTCATTTTGACCCATATTTCTGGCCAACAATTACGGTCATCTTTTGGGTCCCAATCATCAAAGTAAGTTTTCTTTCCTCTTTTATATAGGTACCTTATTTTTTTATCAAGTTCGTTTTCACTGTATTTCCAACCTAATACTTTTTCCGCAATTAGTATTTTTTCTTTTCTATATGTCATTGATTTATTAATTCATATCTTGAGAGATTAATAATTTCAGGTTTCTTTCCTTTTAGAGTTTTGATTAAAGCTTTCCAGCATATTTTGGATGGAATAGTATGAAGTTGTAATAAAAGACTTATGTTTATATCATCACCATAGTATTTTCTTGAAAGGTGGTCTGTTGAGTTAAGTTGTTTAATATTTTTTAAGTAACTCATCCAAATCTGCTCACCTTTCATTTTGCCCCATATTTCTGGCCAACAGTTACGGTCATTTTTTGGGTCCCAGTCATCAAAGTAAGTTTTTCTTCCTCTTTTATATAGGTATCTTATTTTTTTATCAAGTTCGTTTTCACTGTATTTCCAACCTAATACTTTTTCCGCAACTAGTATTTTTTCTTTTCTATAAATCATTATAGGTGATAGATAATATGGAGAATATCAAGTTTTATGATTTTTCTTTATCAATTTTTTTAAAAATGATTATGAAAAGATATTGTGAGGCAACTTTTTTATCTTTTACAAAAATGTCTTTAAAACCCCAGTACTTAGGTTTCCATGTGATGCTTATTCTTTCTGTTATTTTAATCATTTTTTTTATGGTAAGTTTCTTCCTTTCATATCAAAATAATCATCTGATTCATAATAATCATCTTCTTCTTTTTGTTGTGTCCACTTATGTTCGCAATCATGACACTTGTATTTCGTATCATTAAATACTCCATATGTAATATTTGTACTACTACAATGTGGACAACTACTTGCAGATTTTGCCATCTTTTCCTCCTTTTCTCTTAGTGCTTTTATAAATATATATTTTTTCTTGAATATTTTATAAAATCCTCTACGCGGTAATATTATGGAATTTGTTTTAAGTATTCAGGTTTTACCATTTCTCTTACAGTTTCTCTTACCATGTCTTCATAGAATATGGTATATGAGAGAGTTTTGGCAATCCAGTAGAAGCCATATATGGCTAAGATGGAAATAACTATAATGGCAAGTAAAGCTATAAATCCTTTTAAAGTCATTTTATCCCCTTTTTTCTTTTTTTGAGATTCATTTACATATTGATTTAATTGTTTTGTTAAACCACTTATGTCATATTCTTTTTTGTTCATTCTTTCCTCTTTATAAAAAATCTCCCACTCTTTCGAATGGGAGATTAGTAAGCATGATGAAAGTTAAGAGAAAATGTTTTTTAACGACTAAGTTAAAATAGCACATCATGCCTTTTCTATTATATATTAAAATTTTCAAAAATTTACTTTTTGTTTATCATTTCATATTTAGATGATTTTTTTGGTGTTTTGAAAGTATATGTATATTTAGTTTTTTTTATTGCTTTTAAGGCTTTTTCTGCTTTCTCTTTCCAGTTTTTCCAGTTTCTTTCCGCTTCTTCTTTTAAATCATTTTGTGTGGATTGAATGACCATAATTTGATCATTAGATTGTAGAGAACCTTCTATTTCCCCTTCATAATATTCTTTTGCTAAAGCTTTTGCCATTTCTTCTATTTCTTTTTCTAATGGCTCAATGGATGTTTTTTGCATTTCTTTTCTGATGTATATTCTGTTGTAGTTGAGTTGAGCATACTCATACTTTATACCAATCCAACATGATTTTATATTCTTGTCATGGATTCTGTTTATTACTTCTTGTTCATTTCTATATGGTTCTGTGATGGAACATCTCTTATACTCATTAGCAAAGAAGCACTTCTTGCAACTCCTGAATGCACAGTTGCCTTTGTTCTCTAATAGATAGATTAGAGCTTCTTCTCTGTAGTATATTTCTTCCGACATGATTCCTATTTTTTAATTCTTAGATAGCCAAGTTGTGTCTTTTTCTAATATTTCTGGGAATCCTTTTTTTATTGCTGATGCTACTTCTCCTGGGGACATCGGATCGTGTTTATTTTCTTTTAGCCACTTAAATAGACCAGCTAAGATATTTTGTCTATCACCTGTAGATTGGTATCCACCAAATAGGTTGTACATATATTCTGTTAAACCTTCTACGGCTGCTTCTACTCTTACGTCTTTATTCTCTTCTTTTGCCATTATTCTTCTTTTTTATTTTTCGATATTAGATATATCGAGAGATTCTTGAGAAATAGCCAAATTTATCTAAAATGGTTTTTATTAAGAATTTCTACTATATTTTGAAATGATAATTTCTTTTCTCTTATTAATAAATCCAAGTTGATTATATTTAGATTCAACTTTTCATACTTAGAGAACTTGTTTATTATTTCATACTTTGATAATTTTACTTTTTT
>Ga0180433_10006345_pt1 | contig 15553 bp, 13 predicted proteins | sample SS_ome_8_FD_132980 | JGI IMG/M metagenome (GOLD analysis project Ga0180433, IMG submission 132980) | Hypersaline lake sediment archaeal communities from the Salton Sea, California, USA - SS_1_D_1 metaG | ecosystem: Environmental > Aquatic > Non-marine Saline and Alkaline > Hypersaline >... | reverse complement strand
TGATGCCCAGATCACGGCAGAGAAGAAAGGTATTGATTGTTCCATATTTGCTGTCTGCTACGGTGGTTTCAACAATGCTTTGGGTGTTTTTTTGATGGAGGGCAATCATCTCTTTGAATACATTACCATCATCGACAGAGCCGGGGGTAATCTTCGTGGCGGTTATTACCTCGCATTTAGGGTCAACCGCCCGATGGGTCTTATATCGTAGCTTTGATTTCCCGCCACTGTGTCTGGTAGGGGAGGCATCAGGGTCAGTGGTAGAAATATACCTGCTCGTGGCAGGGGTTTTCTTTTCTCCATCATCTAATCTCTTCTCAAGCTGCCGGTAGCCTTTATTGAGGTATTTCTTTAGGCTGCGTGTATCTACCACAGAGTTATTAGAGGCATCAGCATCAATGAGACTGGCATCAACAAAGAGTTTACTGCCATCAATGAGGCCTGCCTCTACACACTGCCACACAATTCGTTCAAAGAATTGCTTAAATGCCTTTACACCCCATCTTGCCCTGGCCTTGCTCAGGACACTGTGGTTGGGTATTTCATCATTGAGGTCATAGCCGAGAAAATACAGCCAGTCCAGCCGCTCCGGGATGGTGAGCATGAGTTCTCTTTCTGATCTAACATTGTAGAGAACTAACAGAAGCATCATCTTGAGGATAACTGGAGGGGGAGTAGAGACATTGCCGTTTTCTCCATAGGTGCCTTCTACCTCCTTGTATATGAAGTCAAAGTCAATCGTCTCTAAGATTTTTCTCAAGATATGATCTTTACGGATACGCTTCTCCAGGTTAAAGCCCATAGTGAAAAGTTTATGTTGGAATGAAGGTTGATACCCCATCATAATCATGACTCCATCTTTATTGTGATGGCCATGAGTATATAATAAATCTATCATAATAGCAAGTAAATTATAATAAAAGAATTACAATTTATTTAATTTACATATGTATTTGGATTTGGGCAACAGGCTGACAAGTAGAAAGCAACAGGTGCTATTCCCTCAAAAAAAGTGCGCCATTATATACCTTTACTGCATAGGCTTATATTATCTTGAAAATATCCATAATAAATTAGTGAAAAATATGTCAAAAAAAATATCTTGACAAAATGATTTTTTTATATTTAAAATATATTTTAGATATAAGATTACTCTTAAATTATTTTATGCGATATCGACCATGCTAAATAGGATGACGTTAAGCCAAAAAGCCTTTCAGGTTTTAAAGAAGATGATTATCACTTACGAATTGAAACCAGGTGAAAGGCTGGATGAAAAGGAATTATTGCCTATGCTTTCTCTAAGTAAGAGTAGGACTCCCATAAGGGAGGCTCTCTTAAGTCTTCATTCAGAAGGTTTGGTTGATTACCATGATCATGGCGGGATCTATGTGAAAGAGATTTCGTTTAAGAGTGTGAAAGACTATTTTGAGGCCTTGCTCCCTATAGGGATAGCTATTTCCCAAATAGCTCCATTGAGGATCAGCACAAAACAGCTACAAACTCTTGAGGAAATCAATCAAAGACTAAATAAAGCGATTGAGGCCAGGAACTATATGGACATCACCATCCAGAACAGCCTTTTTCACAAGTATGTTGCTCAAACCACAAACAATTCCTATCTTTTTTCTTTCTTAGATAGATTGGAAAATGAAGGGCAAAGACTTGCATTTCTCTGTTTCAGTAAAGAGGTTTCCTCCAATAAAACACTTGATAATCATTTTCAAAGAGTAAAAAAGGAACATGATACCATTATTGCAAATCTAAGGATACGTGATACGGAATTATTCAAAGAGACCACAGTAAAGCATATTTTGCTTTTCAAGTCACGAATAACAAAATATTTAACTCAACTAGTTTATTAACAGTGCAGTCACAAAGAGACTACAACACAGAGATTCTCTTGCAGAGTTCTCTGAACATCGTTTTTTCTAAGATGGATAATTGTGTCTATATGCATGTGCGAGAAGTTATACGTTGAAAGGAATTGAAAATGCATAAAACTTTTAGGATCGGGATAGATACCGGCGGGACCTTTACGGACGTTTGCTTGCTAGATGACTCGCAGGGCGATTTATTTGTGACCAAAGTTCCATCCACGCCTGATAACCCTGCAATTGGAGTTATACAAGGTATGAAAAAATTGTCCGCGAAAAAAGAAAGGCGCATAGATCTTAGGCAAGTAACATTTTTGATTCACGGCACCACAGTGGCTACGAATGCCTTATTAGAGCATAAAGGGGCAAAGACAGCCCTTCTGACTACCGAGGGCTTTGAGGACGTGTTGCATATCGGCCGGCAGAACCGTCCCAAGCTCTATGATTTTTGGGCAAAGAGACCAGAGCCTATTGTGCCACGGCGCCTATGCTACGGCCTTCCTGAACGGATACTCTGCAACGGTGAAGTATTGAAAGCTCTCGACGAAGCAAAAACGGCGACCGTAGTTTCGGAAATAAAAGAACAGGGGATACAATCTATTGCAGTTTCCTTGATCCATTCCTATGCCAATCCAAGCCATGAGCAAAAAATCAAGGCGATTATTTCCTCTCTCTTTCCGGAAAGCTATGTAACTTTATCCTCTGAGGTACTTCCCGAATTTAGAGAATATGAAAGGACAAGCACTATTTGTATCAATGCGTTTGTCATGCCCAAGGTCAATGATTATGTGGCAGATTTGGAAAGACAACTACAGGATCTTGGTGTGGCTTCCGAGCTTTATATCATGCAGTCAAATGGTGGGGTTATAACAGCAGAAACAGCACGCCAAATGAGTGCGAGGACGGTTTTGTCAGGCCCTGCAGGAGGAGCTTTGACTGGAGTGTTCATATCCCGGGCAATCAAGAAGCCCAATGTAATTACCATCGACATGGGAGGTACAAGCTCAGATATTTGTCTTATTAAGGATGGGGCTCCGCGATTAACTACAGAAAGCGACATTGGGGGTTACCCCATTAAACTTCCCATGATAGACATTGTCACGATTGGTGCAGGAGGCGGGAGTATTGCCTGGATTGACCCAGGAGGTGCCCTTCGGGTAGGCCCGCAGAGCGCTGGAGCAGATCCGGGACCAGTATGCTACGGCCGTGGGGGAAAAGAGCCCACCGTGACAGATGCAAACGTTATCCTGGGCAGGATCAATCCTTTTTACCTCTTAGGAGGAGAGATGGAAGTCTACCTGGAAGACGCCAGAAGGATCATGGAGGAGAAAATCGCTAGGCCCCTTGGGTTTAACGTGCTGAAGGCTGCCGAGGGTATTATTTCCGTAGTGAATGCGAATATGATTCGAGGGATTCGCAAGGTTTCCGTAGAGCATGGATACGACCCGCGGGAATTCACCCTTGTACCATTTGGGGGTGCTGGGCCAATACATGGAGTAGAGCTAGCTCAGGCCCTAAACATGAATGAAATTGTTGTTCCAGCCTATCCAGGGATAGCCTCTGCATTTGGAATGTTATCTGCAGATGTAAGACATGATTTTGTTCAGACATATATTTCTGTATCAGATGAATTGGATATAAATCGGCTTGAGTCTTTTTACCGGGAAATAGAAACCCAGGGCGTGGAGCAGCTTAATCGCGAAGGGTTCACCGGCCAATCTGTTGTTCTGTCTAGGCTAGCTGACATGAGATATATCCGCCAGGCATACGAATTATCTGTGCCAGTGAAAGGTGGTGCTCTCAGTAGAGAGGATCTTTTAACAATCACTGAGAATTTTCACGATCTCCATGAGAGAACCTATGGGTATGCAAGGAGAAAAGAGGCTGTAGAATTCGTTAATTTGAGAGTAGTTGCCCTAGGGAAACTCCCTGGGTTCTATGTCAAAGAGAAGCAGACCGCTGAAGTTAAGATTCTCGAGCCGGTAGATCAGAGGGAGGTATTTTTTGAAGGCACAACAATGAAAACGGCGATTTACCATCGTGATAATCTGCTCAAGGGACAACAGATATCAGGTCCTTCCATTGTTGAGCAGATGGATTCCACCACCGTTATCTTCCCCGATTATCAAGCAGAGCCTGATGAATATGGGAACTTGCTGATAAGCAAAAAGGAGGGAGCGAAGTGAAACAGATATCAGACCCAATTACCCTTGAAGTCATGAGAAATGCTTTTCAATCAGTAGCAGAAGAGATGGGGGCAGCCTTGATAAGAACAGCCCTTTCTACGAACATAAAAGATAGAAGAGATTGCTCAACCGCTGTGTATACAGCTAAGGGAGAGCTTGTGGCCCAGGCTGAGCATATACCGCTCCATCTAGGCTTAATGGTGTCAGTGGTGAAGAAAACGTTAGAGAAATTTCCGATAAAACATCTTGAGCCAGGGGATTCAATCATAATCAATGACCCTTATATTAGCGGGTCCCATCTACCAGATATCTGCATGATTACTCCTGTTTTCATTAAAGGCCAGTGTCTGGCCTTGCTAGCCAACTTAGCACATCATGTTGATATTGGAGGCATTGTCCCAGGAGGAATGCCAACCATCTCTACAGAGATCTTTCAGGAAGGAATCCAGATTCCTCCTGTAAAATTCGTGAAAAAGGGTGAGGTAGACGAAGAGATTTTAGCCCTCATTACCCATAACGTAAGAACCAGTTACGAAAGTTATGGTGATTTTCAGGCCCAACTTGCTGCGAATAATGTAGGGCGCGGACGCATCACAGAAATTATATCGAAGTATGGTCAAGATCAGGCTATGTTCTATATGGATGAGATTATTAATTATGCGGAGCGAAGGATGCTGAGCCAGATCCAGAAACTCCCCAATGGATCGTATACCTTTGAGGATTACATAGAGGGAGATGGACTGTCCGATGATATCCTAACCGTCAAGGTAGCCCTCACTATTGAGGATGATAAGATTCTGGTTGACTTTACTGGAACAGATAAACAAGCTCGGGGATCTATAAATTCGACCCGAGCTGTCACCTTAGCTTGTGTCTATTTTGCTCTAAAGTCTGCTATTGATCCAGAGCTACCGTCAAGCGAAGGTTTTTCGCGACCGGTAGAGGTTATCACGCCTCTGGGCACTCTAGTTAACCCTGAATTTCCGGCACCGGTCTCAAATGCTAACATAAACACTTCACAGAGGATTGCTGATGTTGTTCTGGGAGCACTCTCTAAGGCTATTCCAGAAAGAGTACCAGCTGCATCTACGGGGAGCATGAGTATATTTACTATTGGAGGCTTGGATCCAAGGAATAAGGAGTACTATTCATATGTAGAGACCTATGGGGGAGGTCAGGGGGCACTGGTAAACCAGGATGGAATGGATGGGGTGCATACGAATATGACCAATACGCGAAATACACCTGTGGAGGTTATTGAGAATGCTTATCCTTTAAGGGTTGAACGCTATGCTCTTATACCTGATTCTGATGGACCAGGTCAGTTTAGAGGTGGTCTGGGCTTGACCCGGGAGATAACGGTTATTGACCACCCTGCTACGATCACAATTGGAACCGAAAGAAAAAAAATTAAACCGTGGGGCCTGAAAGGAGGGAAACCCGGAGGAGGTTCGGATTCCTGGCTTGTCACATCACAAGGAGAAAAACGAGCCCTTGCAACAAAGATTACCACTCAGGTAGAACCAGGAACACGAATTATTCTGAAGACAGCAGGAGGAGGCGGTTACGGAAGTCCCTCGGATAGAGAACCCAATATGGTTCAGCATGATATTATAGAGGGCCTAATCAGTAAAAGTAGAGCGAGAGAAGAATATGGTGTAGTCGTAAATAAGAAAAAGGGGTAGATAAACAAGAAATCAAGGGTTCTTTTATTTATAGAAAGGAGGTGTGTGTTTAACCGAAAAAATATTTCGATTTACATTGTGGTATAAATTTAAGGTAGAAAAGCGGCAATAAAACAAACTAAGTTATGAAAGGAGAATAGAAATGGTAAATAAAAAATCTTTTCTTTTTACATTTTTAGGGTATGTTCTTTTGATGAGTCTTGTTTTTTTACCGTCAGAATCATTTGGAAAGACATTGAAAATTGGTCACATTTTCGTACCAGCTTCTTTTCAGCACCAAGCCTTGGAAAAGGTCTTTAAGCCTTATGTAGAAGAAAAATCTGGAGGTTCATTAAAAGTAGAAGTCTTTCCAAACGAGCAATTGGGGCATGCACCTGACCAGGTTGAGGCGGTAAAACTTGGCATGCAGGAGATGTTTCTTGGATCTTTTGCTTGGTGGGGGGCACATGTTGAGGAAACAGAAATACCCAACATTCCTTTTATGTTCGATGATCGAGATCATTACCATAAATGGATTGATCAAATCCTTGTACCTAAGTTGATGCCAGTGCTCATAAAAAATGCAAACCAGCGGTTTATCAATCTCGATTATAAATGGCACAGAGGCCCGTTCCGCGTGCTGTGCTCCAAGAGGGCAATCTTTGCTCCTGAAGACTTGAAAGGTTTGCGCCTTCGGCTGTGGCCAGCTCGTGCTGTCCAGAGGACATGGCAAGGTTTTGGTGCTAACACTGTGACTATTGATTGGTCAGAGGCCTACTTAGCCCTTAAGCAAGGTGTGGTTGAAGCGATTACTGCTCCATTAGATGTTGTATGGCCGCAAAAATTTACAGAAATAACAAAATATATTACTGAGCTGAAACAGTTTCCTCAACTTGAAATAATTAGCATCAATGAGAATGTCTGGCAAGCGTTGGATAAATCAGAACAGAAAATCCTTTTAGCTGCAGTGGAAAAAGCTGGCAGGTGGTACAATGATAAAACAGAATCCTCTGTGCAAAGTACGATTGATAATAACCTTATTAAGGAACACAACGCCTTTTATATAAAGCTTAACCGTCAACCTTTTGTAGATTTATTTCGCAATAAAATTTTGCCCAAACTGATTGAAGATGGCACAGTTAAGGAAAAGCATATGGAAGGGGTAATTGCAACAAGATAGTTTTTTCAAAGAGACTAGGAGTTCACCGCTCGTTTCTGAATTCAGAGCTCACGATGAGAAGCGTATTACTGCACGGAAGGAGAAGGATGGTTGAAGGAAGGAGCCCCTGGGGCAGCAGGGGCTTAACTTATCTTTTCTTATAAGGAAAAATAGCGTGCCGTGATGTGAAAAAAATAATCGATATTCTGATGAAAGGAAGAAGGACTGTTTTTATCCATGGGGATAAGTTCGAGAAATTTTTGGAGCTCGATACCTGTACGACCTTCTAACAGAATTGGACTACTATATCTCTCGTGCTTATGACTAAGATCGTTCGTCGGTTTTCCCGTTTAAAAAATAGCCTTTCCTTTTTGCTTGGAACCGTTGCTTGACCTCATAAGAGTAACGAGATAACATGTTTTTCTTCCACTGAGCCCTAAGCGGGAAAACATATATGCGAGAGCCGATCTCTTCAAGTCGAACATTAGAAGTTTTTCCATAATATCTTTGATTAACTGGTTATTTGTAATGAACTTGGTGACAAGACTTTTAAGCTTTCAGTTTTCACTTGTAAGAGCCTTGACGAGCTTTGTTACTTTTGCGAGCCCTATATTGCTATAATTTTTTCTCCATTTTTATATGACTTCCTTGAAATGTCATATTTCTGTATATAACAAGAATTTTGAGACCTGCTTATGTATCTGCGAAAATCCGGATAATTTACTTGGGCTAAAAAAATCTTAGACCTCTTGCCTAAAGAACTAATCTTTAGGGTGAAAATAGTTTAAGGACGAGGTTAAGAGCTAGAGCATTTTTAATGAAGGTGTAAGCGCAATGTTAGGTTTACTAGCTTTAGGGATTTTTACTATATGTATGTTTGTCAATGTTCCTGTGTCTATTTCTATGGGCTTGGCATCAGGTGTTTGTTTATGCGTAATGGGTATTTCAGGAATGATAATTCCTCAGAAGATGCTCGCAGGTATTCAGAGTTGGGTGTTGCTTTCTGTTCCTTTCTTTATTCTAGCAGCTCAAATCATGAACAGAGGTGGTGTAGCAGAACGCCTGTTCACTTTTGCAAATGAACTAGTCGGGTGGGTCAAAGGAGGCTTGGGCCATGCAAATGTCTTAGCAAGCATGATTTTCGCCGGGATTTCGGGGGCAGCTGTAGCAGATGCATCTGGGCTAGGGATGCTTGAAATCAAGGTTATGACCGAGGCCGGATATGATAAGAAATTTGCGGTTGGTGTAACTGCAGCCTCATGTATGCTGGGCCCAATAATACCTCCTAGCATTATGCTGATCCTTTATGGATATCTTGCAGAAATATCCATTGCTGCACTCTGGTTAGCTGGGATTATTCCAGGCATTATTACAGGCTTTTTGCTTATGGCTTATATTTATATTACTGTTTTAAGAGGCAAAATTATTTGTCCAGCTCCAAAAAAATTTTCATTAAAAAACGCCTGTAAAAGTTTCACAAAAAACATTTTCGTCATCATTCTGCCGGTATTACTTCTCTGGTTAATTATATCTGGCCTGGCTACTCCCACAGAAACAGGAGTTGTTGCCGCCGTATATACCTTTATCCTTGCCTTTTTCAATAAGAAAAAAGCTTTTCTTAGAGATATTCCTCGAATTCTAGTAGGGACGGTAAAATCATCCGGAATTATAATATTTATTATTTCCATCGCCAATGCTCTAGTATGGATTATATCAGTTGAAAAGACTACTGATATACTCTCTCAGTTTCTTTTTTCGTTAAGTTCAAATAAATATGTTCTTCTTTTATTTATCAACATTTTTCTTATCATAATTGGGGCTCTAATAGAGCAGATCCCGGCTTTGTTGATCATTGTTCCGATATTAACTCCTATAGGTGCGCAATTAGGAATCAACCCATTCCAATTTGGACTCATGATTGTCTTTAATCTCATGGTTGGATTGATTACACCACCTATGGGAATGGCGTTATTTATTATGGGGGCTATAACCGATGTCCCGATGAAAGATATTATTATTTCATCGTTGCGCTTTTTCTTTATCCTTTGTTTTGCTTTAATTCTGATTACTTATTTTCCAATATTTACCACATTGATACCAGAAATGTTCGGATATATTAGGTAAGAGATAGCCAAAGAGTAAGAGGATGAGAAAATTAAATAAATTACTTGATATCTTATGCAACCTAGCACTTTGGATTAGTGTTTCTTCATTTGTAATCACTGTTTTTCTTAATATAATTAACATATTTTTGCGGTGGCTCATGAATTTTAGCATTGATTGGGTACTCGAGCTTTCTTTAATACTTTTTGTTTATTCGGTGATGTTTGTTATTCCGATTGTTTACCGTGATAAAAACTTTGTAACTATGCGTTTAATCGATGAAATGATTAGTGGGAAAGCTTTAAATAGTTTGAGTTTATTTGTTGATATCATTATTCTTTTCTTTTTCATCTATTTACTTTGGTTTTCCATTGGTTTAAATGTGAGCCAGATAAACATGATGTCTAGGGGTCTTGGAATTGCTCGCATATATATTTCTCTGCCTATTTCTGTTGGTGCAGGATTGTGCATTATGGTGAGCATATCAAATATCGTCCACAAGATTTTGAAGTTCTATAATACCTAGCTCGTTAGATTGACCATTAGATTATTAGGGTTAACTTAAGAAAGAGGTTTTTAAATGGAAATTCATAATGATTTACAAGAATTCGAAAAATACTTTGAGGAATATGTGCGACCGAAATATTTTCCTTTGGCAGTGAAATTACTAAAAAGCGAAGAAGATATCCCTAAAGAAGCTGTGAGGCCAAAAAGGGATTTGGAAAATAGATTATCACTATGCCAAGCTTACGGAATATCCCGGAGGGGAGGAGAAGTAATAGCAATGCTGAAAGAAGATATGTGGTGCCCGGAAGCTATTATATGTTATGGTCTAGTGGAACCTCCAAGCTATTTTCTAAAGGGGTTTATGCATGAAAAAACGGACTGTTTTAAAAATCTAGAAACAGCTAAAAATTATGCAAATTCATTGCCTAGGTTTAAAGTCGGCGAGTACATAGGCGTTGTTTCGGCTCCTTTAATGAAAGCCACTTTCAGTCCTGATTTGATTATAGCATATTGCAATCCAGCTCAAATAACAAAACTGGTGTATTCAGCAGCTTACAAAACTGGATATGGCGTTTCTTCTAGCAGTCTATTCGGTGGGGCATGTATTCGCTCTGTTGTGCCAGCAATGAAAACTAAAGAATACCAGGTTACTGTTCCCTGTGGTGGTGACCGAATCTGGGGGCTTACTCAAGACGATGAACTAATATTTACAATTCCGAGCGAAAAAATGGAAGATTTAATAGAAGGGCTTGAGGGAACTGCTAAGCGTTACCCTGTCAACTTTGTAGTAAAGCCAAAACATGAAATACATGAAGGTTATTTACAGACACTTAAACTATTAGGGCTAGATTGAGTTTCTATAAGAAAAAAGATCACATTATTTTGGAATCTCCATGAGATGAAAATAGGCTAGATAATATGACAGATGGTTATAAATAATTATTGAAAAATTTCTCTGATATTTTAGCGATGTTTCCGGCGAACAATAGGAGAATGCATATTAGACAGTTCCCTTTCAGTCCAGAGATAGGCCAGCGCTTAAGCAGGAGGCTGATCTTTAAGGAAAGACATTGCCAGTGTGAAGATCAACTCCGTGGATAAATCGATTGTTGCGGCAAAATATTCTCTGAGGCACAAAAAACACCACAAAAAAATAGGGTGCCAGCGCATCTGCGATATACAGAAGTAGACTCGCAGTGTGGTACGCTGTATATAGCCTATGTATTATCTTAAAATCAGATTAGATTCTTAGAAATAGAAAGGATAAAAAGCAAATGAAAGATGTTACAATGCCAGTCAAAAAGAAAAAAATTTCTAGAGATAATGGTATAGAGAAGTTTGAGCCGGAGATTTCGCCTGGTACGCTTGGTGATTTTAAAAATTCAAGCGATAAAAAAGTTGAGTGGAGGTATGGAGCTTGTCATGCATGTCATGGTTCGCCGTGTCCAATAAGAGCCAAAGTTATCGATGGCAAAGTAGTTAAAATAGAAGGACAAAAAATACCTGGTATGGACGGTAAATTATGCCCTAAAGGCCATGCACTTGTAGATCAGCTCTATAGGCCAGATAGACTAAAGTATCCAATGAAGAGGGTCGGGAAGAAAGGAGAAGGCAAATTCAAGAGAATCACTTGGGATGAAGCTTTTACTGAAATAGCCTCGGTGCTTAAGAAGTATAGAGATGAAGGTCACCCAGAGTATGTGCATTTTGCTTATGGTTGTGCGCACATAGGAAGTATACCTATGTTTCAATACTTTAGCAAGGTATATGGGACACCAAATTTCTCCCATCACCACGGAGACACTTGTAATGGAAGCGGAAGTGCTGCATCTAGAATTACCGGGGCTACTGGTAGACCCGATTATCGAAACGCAAAATACATACTTGAAGTCTCCCACAATCCGCTTGGCGGAGGGTCTACTGTCCATTTTAGTAGTGGAGCTATTAACCAAGCTATTCAGAAAGGGACCAAAATCGTTGTTGTTGATCCGAGGCTATCTGAGACAGCTGGCATTTCTGGAGCGGAATGGGTTCCCATAAAACCCGGTACAGACGGAGCTTTTTTCCTTGGCATTATCCATGTGATGATCGATAATAACCTTTACGATAGAGATTTTCTTCTGAAGTACACTAACGCAGCGATCTTAATTCAGGATGACGGTTACCCACTTAGAGATAAAGAAGGAAGCTATTTTGTCTGGGACACAGATATAGATAATTTAAGATCATTGGATGAGGCTACTAGGCCTGCCCTTCTTGGAAATTACGATTTTGTGTTTGACCACAGTAATAAGCGCTGCAAGACAGCGTTTCAACTTCTTGCAGAGCGAGCTGAAATCTATTCACCAGAAAGAACGTCGCATATAACATCTATCCCAGCAATGAAGATTTTGGAAATAGCTAAGGAGATGGCAGCTGCTAAACCATCTGTTTCAACCAATTGGAATCCTGCCCATTCATGCTTCTATACAAACAGCATGCAAACGTGGAGGCTGAGACATGTTCTGGCTATGCTCCTAGGCAATTATGACGTTCCGGGTGGGATGCTTTTGAAAGAAAAAGATATTTTGGATAATGTCCAGGCTTTCGTCTTGGGAACATCTGTTGATGTGCCTGCCATTTTTCCACTTGCACTGCCACCAATGAAGCCTGTAAATAATGTCAGTGCAGTCAGTATAGAATTGGATAATGACCCATTTAGATATCCTTACGCTGATGCTATTCCAAAATTTGCTAGAAAAGGCATTTTTGAAAAGTCACCATATCCAATCAAGGCGATGATTGTCTACGGGAACTCTTTACTCAACAGTCATACACATACACAAGAATATAGGAAAGCACTAGAAAAAGAAGACTTTTTCCTTGTTACCATTGATATATGGCCAAATGATCACATAGACTATGCAGATATTGTCTTGCCCGATGCCTGCAGCTTGGAGAGATTGGAGGTTTTTACTGAGCACTGGGAAAATAATATGAGGGTGGTAGTAGCGCTGCTTCCAGTAGTCGGTCCGCTATATGATACACGGGATATTGCGGATATTTATATCGGGCTTGCAGAAAAATTAGGATTGGAAGAATACTTTAGGTTTACAAAGGAGGAGTGGGTTAATGCTCAACTTAAGCCACTAAACATAGATGTACAGTATTTAGAAGAACATGGTTCTTACTATGAGTTAAATGAACCTACCTATTACAGGTTCCCGTATAAAATTAATCCGAAAACTCCTACAAATAGATTAGAGGTTTACTCAACTTTTTCTTCTCTATTGGACCTTTTCGCAAAGACAGGAGACGCTCATGCGGATCCTTTACCTGACTATATCCCATTGGAGATTAATGAAATTAAAGCGGACAATGAATTCTATCTACTTAGTGCTAAGTGCGCTTTAACAGAGACTGCACTTTCGCAGGACAACGCTTATCTAATGGAGGAGTATATCGATGGACTCGGACTTACTAAATTGTGGATTAATTCGGGTAAGGCATCAAAGTTGGGTATAAAGAACGACGACATGGTAAGAATTTGGTCCGAGGTTACAGGAGGGGAGGGAATGATTAGAGCAAAAGTTACAGAAGGGATTCATCCAAGTTCTGTATTCGCTTTCGTGGGTTTTGGCCACAAGGCAAAGATGATGGGGGTACCAAAAGGCCGCGAAGGTATCAACGTTAATGAATTCATTCCAGACCACATGGAATTGGTTAGCGGTGCTGCTGGTTGTCAAGAGGCTCTGGTTAAAATAGAAAGAATTGGGAGATAGAAATGGCTAGATTTGGGATGTTGATTGATCTAACACTCTGTATGGGGTGCGGAGCCTGTATGGTGGCCTGCAAGACAGAACATCAAATCCCTACGGGTAAGCACAATGGACATGAGTATTATAGGATAGGTCCACTTAAATATGAAATGGGAAAATATCCTGCAGTAAAAAGGGGTTACCTCCCTATGTTTTGCATGCAATGCGAAAAGGCACCTTGTATCGACATTTGCCCAATAAAAGGTGCCTTATATCGCAGAGACGACGGGGTTATTATAATCGATAAGGATAAGTGTGACGGTTGCAAATTATGCATACAAGCTTGTCCATACAAAGCCTTATACTTCAACGAAGAGAAGCTAGTGGTTGATAAATGTGATTTTTGTGCTGAACGCCTTGAACAAGGTCTGGAACCGGCATGTGTCACTGCATGTTTGGGTAAAGCCATAATCTTCGGAGATTTTGATGACTCATCCAGTAAGGTTTCGAGAAGGGTAGTGAAAAAAAATGTTAAAGGTGGCAGCCCATTGCTTCCATCCTACTTCAACAAAGCCTTTAAACCGTCTGTCTATTATATTGAGCCTAAAAAAAGCGACTCTGAAATGCAGGGGTAAGTGGTATAAATGGCAAGACTTTAAATTATGCGGAACGAGGTGCTCCCAAGTGTAATAAGTGCTCCTGGTTAAGAAATAGATTTAAAAAGGTGGAGAAGCTTATGAAAAAATTGCCTATGTTGGCGTCCATTACCACCTTCATTCTCTTTTCATTGCCGTTATGGTGGAAAGCGAAAGGAGATTCTATGATCTCATCCAGCTAAAAAATGAGGATAGTCATCGATAGGTATATAAAAGCTCACTACTGTCCGGTTAAATTTTTTTAAAAGTGACATAAGTATATTATTGTACAACAATTTCCCGCCATTTTTGGCTGGATAGATTTGAAATTTCTCTCTTTGGGATGTACTTTTTAAAAAATGTAGCAAGGAGATGGCCAATGAATACTGGAAAAACAGTTCTTTCTCGATTAATGGACTTTTTGCCCATTAAGGAGTTTCAACATTGTGTAGAGCGTTACAATGGCAATCGGCATATTAGGTCGTTCTGCTGGGATTAATTTTTGTGTTTGGCATTCGCTCAGTTGTCATATAGGGAAAGCCTGAGAGACATAGAATCATCTCTTCGATCCATGAAGAACAAACTTTACCATATGGGAATACGTGGCAGAGTATCACGAAGTACGCTAGCTGATGCAAACGAAAAAAGAGATTGGCGCATTTATGCCGATTTTGCTCAACTGCTCATCCATAGTGCCAGAGAATTATACAGTGGCGATGAATTTGATGTAGAGTTCGATGACATAGTTTATGCGCTTGACGCCTCAACAATTGATCTGTGCCTTTTTCTGTTTTCTTGAGCAACATTTCGTACAACCAAGGGTGCTGTAAAGTTGCATACATTGTTAGATTTACGAGGTAACATCCCATCATTTATTTCAATAACAGAGGGAAAAGTTCATGAAATATCCTGGATGAATTGATTCCAGAAGCAGGCTCCTTTTATATCATGGACCGAGGCTACCTCGACTTTAAACGCCTTTATATGCTCAATCAGTTTCGCTCGTTTTTTGTTATTCGTTCAAAAACAAATACAAAATTTCGCTGGCTTCATTCCCGTGAAGTAGACAAATCAATTGGTCTGAGATGTAATCAGACAATTGTTCTTACTGGTCATACTTCAGCAATAGATTATCCCGAAAAATTATGACGGGCAAACTATTATGATAATGAAATAGATAAACGATTTTCTTTTCTGACAAACAATTTTATTCTATCTCCCAATATCATTGACGAGCTCTATAAATGTCGCCGGCAGGCTGAGTTATTTTTTAAATGGATAAAGCAACATGTTCGAATTAAATCCTTTTATGGGACAAGTAAGAACGCCGTGAAGACTCAAATATGGGTCGCTGTCTCGGTATACGTATTAATCGCTATCGTGAAAAAACACTTGAGGCTAGAAGATATGAGTCTTTACGCAATATTACAGATTTTAAGTGTCACACTATTTGAGAAAACTTACTTATTACAATTGCTTACAGAGTCTGATTACAATAAAGTTGATTATATAAAAGATAACAATTTGAAATTACTTAATTCTTAACCGGACAGTTGTGAGTTTACATGTTGTAGTACTAAAAATTTTTGACGTTGACAATAGAAAAAACAAGGAGGATAAAAATGACAAAGATTTGTGGCAATCAGTACGCTATGAATAGCCCTCATGCTCAAAAATTATCAGAT
>Ga0180433_10006344_pt1 | contig 15556 bp, 16 predicted proteins | sample SS_ome_8_FD_132980 | JGI IMG/M metagenome (GOLD analysis project Ga0180433, IMG submission 132980) | Hypersaline lake sediment archaeal communities from the Salton Sea, California, USA - SS_1_D_1 metaG | ecosystem: Environmental > Aquatic > Non-marine Saline and Alkaline > Hypersaline >... | reverse complement strand
TTCGGCGTTACTGTGTGGGCCAACGATCTATGGATAACCCCCAGCGAGAACTGGGAGCGGATAAGGCAAGCCGGCCTGGAGACGAGCGTTTTCCCGATCCACGCCGAGGCCCATTCGCTGCCCTATGCGGAGGAGTTCTTCGATGCCATTGTCAGCCTCGATGCCTATCATTACTTCGGGACGGGGGATCTGTACCTGGGCTACATTACGAAGTTCCTTAAGCCCGCGGGCCGGATCGGTATAGCTGTGCCCGGGTTGGTCAGGGATTTCGAAAAGGTCCCGGAGCACCTTACCAGACCCCAGAAGAACGGTGCGGTATTCTGGGCTGATGATTGTTGGACCTTTCACACACTCGATTGGTGGCGTCGCCTATGGGGCCGCTCGAGCCGGGTCGAGGTGGAATCGGCCGAGCTGCTCCAGGACGGTTGGCGCATATGGCTTGAGTGGGAGAAGGTGCTGGCTCTTACCGGGCCTCACCTCTTCCCGCCTGACGATGAGGTTCTGGAGGCCGATCAAGGCCGCTACATAGGGTTTGTGAGCATGACCGCCCGGAAGCACGCTTAGGCCGTGGCGGGTTGGGCAGGAAAGGAGGGTGTTAAATGTCGGCAACTGTCTGTGATTTCGGTTGGCTAATACATCCGGGGAGAGGTTGCTGAGGCCAGGGCAACTCCTCCCTGGGCAAGATTTTCTCATACCACAGGGAGGAATGGAACGATGGACCTGACTGATTTAGGTTGGGATGATTTCTTTGAAGAAGATTTCAGTGAATATAGAGAGCAGGGGCTCGCCGCCGCACGTGTCGTCCGCGAACACCGCGCAAGATACGTGATCGTGGGAAAGGGGGGCGAGATTTCGGCCAAAGTATCGGGCAAGATGATCCATGCGGCCGAATCGAGGGCTGACTTTCCGGCTGTCGGCGACTGGGTTTGCTATGATGGTGGCGCAGGTGCCGGTGAGGCGGTCATCCATGCCGTTCTTCCGCGGCGGAGCAAGTTTTCCAGAAAGGTGACCCTCACCAAGACGGAAGAACAGGTAGTGGCTGCCAACGTGGATACGGTCTTCCTGGTTAGCGCCCTTGGTGGTGGGCTCAATCCCAGGCGGGTCGAACGCTACGTCACGCTTGCATGGGAGAGTGGCGCCAGCCCGGTGATCCTACTCAACAAGGCTGATCTGTGTGTGGAAAGGGCGGCTCGGATAGCTGACGCTCAGGGTGCCGCTCCGGGTGTCCCCGTGCTGGTGGTAAGCGCCCTGATCGATGAAGGCCTGGACGAGGTGCGCGGCAGAGTTCCGAAGGGGAAAACCGCCGCGTTCTTGGGCCCTTCGGGAGTCGGCAAGTCATCGATCATAAACCTTCTGGTGGGTGAAGACCTTCTCGAAGTGGGGGAGGTGAGGGCCGCTGACGGCAAGGGTCGTCATATCACCACGGCAAGGGAGTTGGTGATTATACCCACTGGCGGCATGATCATAGATACACCGGGCATGAGAGAGATTCAGCTCTGGGGGGACCAGAGCGGTCTGGAAAGAGGTTTCGAGGATATCGAAGACCTCGCCCGGGAATGCCGCTTCAGGGATTGCAGCCACAGGAGCGAGCCCGGATGCGCAGTCAAGCAGGCAATCGAGGACGGCAGGCTCGACGCCGGGCGGCTCAAGAGCTATAATAAGCTCCAGCGGGAGCTGGAGTCGCTTGCAGTGCGGAAGGACCAGCGGGCCAGGCTGCATGAGAAGTCCAAGTGGAAGAAGATCGCGAAGTGGTCTCGGCAGCTAAGCAAGTATGACCCGAAGCGTTGCGGGTAACGAGGCAGGATAGGTGTGGCCCCGCGGCCTTCGTCGGCCCCGGAGAGCCGACGCTACATTCGGCACGAGCCGGAATGCAGCCGCTCCTCGTAGCGTCGTGACTCCCGTCATGACGAGTGCAGCTCCGAACAGCGACGGAGCGGCAAGCGAAGCAAGACCCTGTTGCGGCGGAGAGCCGGCCGAGGTCGGGAGTGGGACCCCGAGGGTACATAGTTACAACAGGAGTGGCAACGCTAGGACGACGCTGAGTGATTGCTGGTAGGCGGGTCGAGAGGTGGCAATGCTTGTAGACGCACATGCGCATCTGGGTAGATACGAGGCCGAGCTCGATGATGCGGCGGCGGAGATCGACCGCCGCCGCATCTTTACCATTAGCGTCTCAATGAGCGTACCTTCATACCTCCGCAATCTGGATATAGCCCGGCGGAGCGATCGTATCCTCCCCGTTTTCGGTGTGCACCCCTGGACCCCGAGCGGGTATGTTGACCATGTGGTCGCCTGTATTGCCGGTCTCAAGGGCATGGCGGCCCGGGAAGTAACCGAGGCCGTATATGCCAACCTCAGACGGCTCATAGGTAACGATCCGAACCTTCATGAGCCGTATTGCGGTTTGCTGAATGAGTGGTAACAGCCGCTTAAACGCATGAAGTTTAAGGATTTAGCACGACTCGGCGACAAGCTTGAACCTCTCCATTGCCTCAAATCGTACCGTTCTCGGACGGCGAATTGAGCTGACCACCGGGGTAGCCCCGGGCGGGCCACGGTTTCCAGTTGACATCCGGCCCAGGGCGGTTTTAGAGTGGTGTGCGTATGCCATGCGGGTCATCCTTCGGCGATCTTGGCTGATGGTATCAGGTTCTGTCTTCTATACGGTTTTCCGGTGCTGCGTGAGAGAATACGGCCTTTTGCAGGACACCACATGTGTCCTCGGCGGGCCGAACCAGACGGGGGAGTGTTGAATGGCTAAGAAGAAAAAGAAGAAGGTCAGGCCGAGCGGTCCTCAGAAGAAACCCTGGAGTCTTCTTGCCTATATCGCCGGTGACAACAACCTCAGCAATGCCGGTCTTGAGGATATCCTCGAGCTTTGCGCTGTGGGCGCCTCAGACCAGGTTCATGTTGGTGTCGAGATCGATACCTACGGCGAACACACCGGTTCATTGCGGTATGAGATAACCGAGCCGGATTGGGAGGGCAGGGCTCACAGGACGGTAATAGAACGTCTTTCGGAGAAGGATACCGGTGATCCGGAGACCCTGCGCTCGTTCCTATCCTGGGGGCTGGAGAGATTCCCTGCTGAGAACCATCTGGTGGTTGTATGGAACCACGGGACCGGCTTTCGGGCCGTTCGCAGGGATATCGGCTATGACGATTTCGGCTCATCATTGGACATGCCCGAGATCGAGGACGCCTTCCACCGGGCCGGTATCGGGCCGAAGAATAAGATCGCTGTGGTCGGTTTCGATGCCTGCCTGATGAACATGGTCGAGATTGCTCATCACTTCAAAGACCAGGTCGAGTTTATTGTGGGTTCCCAACAGACTGAACCGGGGGACGGCTGGCCCTATGACGAAGTTCTGAGACTGGCCAACAAAGGATTCTCCCGAGCCGATCTCGCGAAGAGGATTGTAAAAGCGTACATAAAAACCTATGAGGAGAAGGGTGTCTTCAACGTGACCCAATCCGCTATAGATTGCTCGAAGACCGAGCCGGTGATCGAAGCGCTGAGTCACCTCGGCAATCTACTCGTAGAACGCATGGACGGCTACCGCCGCGAGATTATAATGACCCGCCTCCGGTCCCAGACATTTGAGATGGCCGACTACGTGGACCTGATCCACCTGATGACGCTGCTGTCCAGGAACATTCCGGACGGCGGCATTTCGGAAGCCGCCAGGGCTGTGACCAAAGCTGCGCGTTTGTGCATTCTGAGCTCCGAGACCTTGGGCCGCAGTGTCGCAAGGGCAAACGGACTTTCGGTCTGGTTCCCGGCTCATAGAAGGCTCTATTCCAACTATCGCGCGAAGTACCTGTCGCTCAAGTTCGCGAAAGAGTATGCAGGTTGGATAGATTTCCTGGACGCCTATCACTCTTGACAGATCAGCCCTGAACCCGCCTGGGAGGCCGCAGACAAGTCCTGCTGGAGCGCAGCCGTCCCTGCAAGCCCGTCTGTTTTCTGTCTGAACCGAACCCGTGTCGCGGAGCGTCTAAATATGTGGCTCCCTGCATGGGACGTGAACCTGTTCATGTTGGAGCAGATTAACGGATAGAAGCTATTGAAGCCCCTGGGTTCAACACTGACCGGGCCGTCCCAAGGGTGGGGAGCCTTATAACTATCACTTATGCAACGGTGACCATCTCGGGCACGAGCCGGGACACGATGCTACCCCGTCAGGGAAAGCTTCGTGTCCCTTTTCTTAATGAGCAGACGCATACAACCAACGTCGGGCGCGGAGACCCGACGCTACAGAGGCTGAGCGCAGCCGCTAATCGTAGCGTCGTGACTCCTGTAACGACGAATGTAAGACGAACAGCGACAGAGCGGCGAGCGAAGCACACACCCGTCTGGCATGGAGACCCTGGCCGTACATTCGTTGCCACGGGAGTGGCAACGCTACGAGGGCGGAGCGGAGCCGTTAATCGTAGCGTCGTGACTCCTGTAACGACGAATGTAAGGCGAACAGTAGCGTCCCCACTCCCGTGGGGACGGCAGTTTCAGGCAGGACGGTGGGAGTCCGGGGCGGAGCGGTTGCCGGGATCTTTCCCGTTGTGCTGCTTGACGGTGCAGTGGTGCGGGTGTATAGTGGTCAGATATTCGGGGTGGCATGCACGGAAGGCGGGCCGGCAAACCCCCTTCTAAGAGGTCGATACCTTTGAAGGAAGTTGTTGAACGCATATTGAAGGCAGAGCAAGACGCGAAGCAGATGGAGAGGGACACGCGGGAGGAAGCCAAACGGATTGTGGAGGACGGCCGGAAGCAAGCCGCAGCCATCGTAAGCCGGGCGAGGGAAAGGGCCCGTGAAGAGACCCAGCGGGAATTGGAGGACGTACGAAAGCAGGCGGGGGCCGAGAGGACGCGAATCCTCGACGAGGCTAAGGAACGGGCAAGGGCTATGGTCGAGAACGCGAACGTCGACGACTACGCAATGATCGAACGTGCCGTTCTCAAGATCAGTGGTCTTGAGAAATGAAGTCTCTCGCGAGGTACGCGGCCACCAATGCTCTGACTCGGACCATGCTCTCGGAGCTGGTGACCGGCAGCGAGTTCGAGAGTATTGTCCACAGCGGATCCGTCGATGGCGCCTGGCTGGCTCTTCGCAAGACAGACTATGGTAAGTGGGTCCCCGATGATCCCCCGGGCGACATCCTTGGGATTGAAAAGGTTCTCCGTGAGGTAACCGCAGCACGCTTCAAACGGTCTATCCATGCTCTGCGGGGCAAGCCCCGCGAGGTGGGCCTTTTGCTGCTCTCCCGCTGGGACATGGACAATCTGGAGTTCGCCCTTCGGCTGTGGCACGGCAAAGACACCGAACTCCAGAAGTTCTTGACTTACCCGTCTTTTGTCAGCGACATCCCTGTTTACGATATTGTCGAGGCTGAGACTCTCGAGGAAATCGGCCTTCTCATCCGCGCAACGCCCTATGTCGAGCCCGTCACGTCCAGTCTCAAAGCCTATCGCGAGAGCAAATCCATCTTCTTTGTGGAGATAGCCATGGAGAAGGACTACTACCGGAGACTGCTCGATGCCGCAGCCCAGCTGGGCGGCGGCGACGCCAAACTTGCGAAGAAGATCATAGGTGCTGAAATAGACCTGGTTAACCTGGCCTGGCTTTCCAGACTCCTGGACTACTATAAGATGGATCCGGGCGTGCTCTACAAACATGTAATTCCCGGCCCATCTTTGATTTCCAGGGCGCTTGCCGACCCCGGTCTTACTGTGGATAAGCTCAAGCACCTTAGCTCGCAGGCTCTTGCCGGCAAGGCGGTGAAGGACGTCGAAGCGCGGGTCGGGCCTGATTCCGTGGCCCTGTTCGAGACCCTGGTGGGAGAGACCGTGGTGGAGATAGCCCGGAGCACGCTCTCCGGATATCCTTTCAGCATAGGTTGTGTTTTCGCTTTCTACATACTAAAGAGGGCCGAGCTCAGGAATCTCAAGACCGCCTTCGCCGGCAAATGGCTTGGAGCCGATGAATCGGAGATCATTAATAGGCTTTACGGCGTGAGGTAAGTGAATTGCTGGTTGCCGAGAGAATGAACCGTATAAGCGTGGTTGTGCTCAAGGAGGACATAGAGCCGGTGGTCGAGCAAATCGCCCGGAGCGGGGTGCTTCACCTGGCCAGGATAGAGGAGATAGACGAATGGGCGGAGAACCTCCGGGATATCGGTGTCAGCACGCTCTCCGCTGAATATGGCAGAAGGCAGCGAAGACTGAAGGAGCTTATTGAAGAAGTGGCCCCGGGACGGGACGGGGAGATAGTTGCCCGCGGCGGAGATGTGGGTCTTGTCGATCTTGCAGAAGTAGACAGGGAGGTGGAGAGGATTAACGAACGTCTCCAGCCGCTAATTTCGCGCCGCAGGAAGGCCACCGAGAAGATGGCGGAGCTTCGGAGCCTTAACGATCAGCTGGAGGCCCTGGCTCCGGCCGGCCTTCCGATAGCCGGTTTGATGCGGTCGAAGCTTCTGACCACCGCCATAGGCAGCGTCGAGGAGTCGGAAGTCGAGCACTTGAGGCGTCTGCTGGGAGCGGTTCCTTCCGTGATCCTTCCCTATCGGACAGCGGAAAAGCGGGTTCAGATTGTCTGCGTGGTGCTTCGCAGAGACAAGGCGAGGCTCGAGGACGCCCTCAGGCAGGTAGGTTTTATCGAGATCCGTATGCCCGAAGATCTGGATGAGGTGTCGAACGAGGTTCGTGAAAGCATAGTTGGAGACATGAACGGGCTCGAGCAGGAGCTGGAGGATGTCAAGGCCGAGCTGGCAAGCGTAGGGAAAGAAATACTTCCTGAGCTGGAGGACCTACTCTACAAGGTCCGGTCGGCCATACTGCTGCTTCACATAAAGGAATACTGCAAGCTCACCGAAAGCACTTGCCTCTTCTCGGGCTGGGTCCCCAAGCATGAGACGGACAATCTGGTATCGGCCCTGGAGAGGCGGACATCGGGAAGGGCGATAATAGAGGTCACGGATGCGGAGGAGCTCGCCACCGTCAAGGAGGGCAAAGTGGAGATCCCGGTTCTCTTCAAGCATCCTCCGTTTCTCAAGCCCTTCGAGATGCTGGTTTCAAGCTACGGGACGCCCTCATACAGAACCATAGACCCGACCCTGTTCGTAGGCGTAACCTTTCTTGTGATGTTCGGAATGATGTTCGGCGATATCGGCCACGGCCTGGTGCTTCTTGCCGGCGGGCTAGCCGTTGCCCTGAAGACCTCCAGGTTCAGGGACGCGGGGAAGCTGGGGGTCTATTGCGGGGCCGCATCCATCGTTTTCGGTCTGCTCTACGGGAGCATCTTCGGTCTGGAGGACCTCATACCCGCTCTTTGGGTCAAGCCGCTTGACAACATTATCGATCTTTTCAAAGCAGCCATCGGGTTCGGCATCGTCATGGTGAGCCTGGGCATAGTCCTCAACGTGGTGAATTCCCTCAGAACCCATGCTTTCTGGGAGAATTTCTTTGATAAGTCGGGACCCCTGGTAGGCGTTGTCTACTGGGCTGGTATCGGAATCGTGATGAAGTACCTTGCGACAGGAGGGGGCCTGCCCAATCCCGTTGTCTTCTATGGTCTCTTTGTCGCCCCGTTAGCGGTTTTCGCGGTGAGAGCGCCTCTGCTTAAGGTAATGGGAAAACGCAGACGCATGTTCTCAGAAGGCGTGGGGACGTATATCATGGAGTCCGTGGTCGAGATAATGGAGATCCTTATGGGTTACCTGGCCAATACGGTTTCTTTCATTCGTGTCGCCGCGTTCGGTCTCGCCCACGCCGGGCTCTTCATCGCGGTCTTCAGTCTGGCCGACGTGGTCAGGGCCAAGCCCGGGGGTTTGGTGCTCTCGGCGGTGGTGCTTGTTCTGGGCAATATTCTGATAATCGCACTGGAAGGTCTTGTGGTGACTATCCAGGCTCTGAGACTCGAGTATTACGAGTTCTTCGGCAAATTCTTCAAGGGTCTGGGGTCGAAATACGAGCCGGCGGGGCTTATGGGGGCACGCCCCCGTCCTTACAAGGTGAAAGGTGGTGAATGAATTGGATCGCAAGCGAAAAGTGAAGAGAGCGGTGGCCATATCTTTCATGATCGCCATACTTGTGGTGCTGACGGTTTTCGCCGTTTCGATAGCGAGAGCACAGGTAGGGAGCGCTGAAACGGCATCCGGAGGCGATTCGAAGTCCATGGGCTGGGCCTTCCTGGCCGCCAGCCTGGCGACCGGGTTCGGTTGTGTCGGGGCGGGAATCGCAGTCGCCTATGTTGGCGCCGCAGCCGTAGGGGCGGTAGGCGAGAAGCCCGAGGTTGCGGGTAGGACGCTTATTTTCGTGGGACTTGCAGAGGGCATCGCCATCTATGGTTTGATCATCGCCATCATGATACTTGGTAAGGTCTAGCATGAAGTTCTATGTTATAGGTGACCGGCAAACCGTCCTGGGATTCAGGCTGGTCGGTATCCAGGGCAGCGACGTGGAAAACCGTGAAGAAGCTCTTGCCGCGCTCAAGGCGGCTGTCGCCAGGAAGGATGTCGGAATCGTCCTCATTACTGAGGCTATTGCCGGAGAGGTGAGGGATGAGGTGGATGCGAGATTATACGGTATGGGTTTCCCGCTTGTACTGGAGATACCGGACTCGCATGGACCTTCGGCCGATAGGCCGCCGATAGAAGACATTGTCCGCAAAGCTATAGGGATCACTATATGAGCGAGAAGGCGAGCCGAGGCGGCGAAGACGAGATCATCCGCAAGATCATGAGTGACGGTGAGGCTCGTGCCGCAAGGCTGATCGACAACGCCAGGCGGAGCGTGGAGGGTGAGATGCGCAAGGCCGAAGCCGAGGCGGAAAAGGTGCGCAAGGAGATGCTGGACCAGGTAAAACACAAGGTGGGGACCCTTAAGTCGAAAGAAATAGCGGGCGGCCATGTCGAGGCCAAGCGGGTGCTTCTCAGGGCGAGGGAAGAGGCGATATCCAGGGTCTTCGACACCATCCTGGAGGAGCTGGACAAGCTCCACCACGACGGGCCCCGTTACAGAGAGGCTCTGATCAACCTGGCTGCGGAAGCTGTGGGGGCGATCGGGGGGAAAGAAGTCAAGGTTACGTTGGGCAAGGATGACGAGAACCTCGCCGATGAGAAGTTGGTTTCTGACATAGGTGGGAGGCTGGATTCTCATGGTAGACCGGGCATTGCGATCGAAATCGTTGTAGACCCTTCGCTTAGAGGCGGGGGCTGCGTCGCCCGATCCAAGGATTCACGCATAATCTTCGACAATACTTTCAGGCGAAGGTTGGATAGGGTCAAGCCTTCCCTGAGATCGACAATCGTAAGCGAGGTCCTCAAGAGCGATGGCTGAGAGAGTTCTGGGAAAGACAGGCCGGATAGTCGGCCCCGTGGTCGAGGCCCACGAGGTCGTGGGTGTCGAGATGCTGGAGCTGGTCTTCGTGGGTGATGAAAGGCTGGTAGGGGAGGTGGTCAGGGTCAAGGGAGAAACCGCCTGGATACAGGTTTATGAAGACACCACGGGTTTGAGGCCCGGGGCTCCAGTCTTCGGCCGAGGTGAGCCCCTGTCCGTAGAGCTCGGTCCCGGTCTTATCGGAAGCATCTACGATGGTATTCAGCGGCCGCTGGACGTACTTCGGGCGCAGACCGGCGACTTCGTTTCAAAGGGGGTTCATGCCGGGGCGCTTGACAGGGAGAGGAGGTGGGAGTTTGAGCCTCTTGCCGAAGCCGGCGATGAGCTCTCCCCCGGGCAGGTCATAGGCAAGGTCAAAGAGACAGAGGTCATAGAACACAGCATCCTCGTGCCGCCGGAGAAGCGAGGAAAGCTCCTGGACATCGCTCCTGCCGGCCGTTACGGTATCGAGGATGTGATCGGCAGAATCTCGGTCGACGGTGAGGATACCGACCTTAAGCTCTACCACAGGTGGCCGGTGAGACGTGGAAGGCCCATAGCGAGAAGGCAGGCCCACAGGATACCGCTGATAACGGGCCAGCGCGTCCTGGACACGCTCTTCCCGATTGCCAAGGGAGGTGTGGTGGTGGTGCCGGGCGGTTTCGGTACGGGCAAGACCATGATCCAGCACGCCCTGGCGAAATGGTGCGACGCCGATATTGTAGTCTACATAGGGTGCGGCGAGCGGGGCAACGAAATGACCGAGGTGCTTCTGGACTTTCCCCGGCTCACCGATCCGCGTACGGGGCGGTATCTGATGGAACGCACCATACTGATTGCCAATACCTCCAACATGCCGGTTGCAGCCCGTGAGGCGAGTGTCTATACCGGTATCACAATGGCCGAATACTACCGCGATATGGGTTATCATGTCGCGGTCATGGCCGATTCCACCTCCAGATGGGCGGAGGCTCTGAGGGAGCTTTCGGGACGCATGGAGGAAATGCCGGCCGACGAGGGCTTCCCGGCCTATCTTCCGACAAGGCTGGCGGAGTTTTACGAACGGGCGGGCATGGTCGAGACCCTCTCGGGCAAGGAAGGATCCATTAGCACCATCGGGGCGGTTTCCCCTCCGGGCGGTGATTTCTCGGAGCCGGTGACCCAGCATACCAAGAGGTTCGTCCGGGCGTTCTGGGCCCTGGACAAACAGCTTGCCAACGCCAGGCACTACCCGGCCGTGAGCTGGCTGGACAGCTACAGCGAGTACAAGGATGATGTAGCGGAGTGGTGGGAGGAGAAGACCAACGGCGAGTGGGAGGAGCTCAGGTCGGCCATTATCTCTGTCATGCAGCGGGAAGGCCGGCTGGAGCGGGTGGTGAAGCTGGTCGGGGCGGATGTCCTTCCGGACAGCCAGCGGCTTATACTGGAAGTTGCGTCCATGTTCAAGGACGCCTTCCTTCAGCAGAACGCTTATGACGAGGTAGATGCTTTCTGTGTGGCCGGGAAGCAGTATCGAATGCTCAGGATAATAGTGGCGTTTTACAGGCTGGCCGCCGACGCGATCAAGAGAGGCGCCACCCTTGTGAGTATAAAGAAGCTCAAAGTTGTGAGAGAGATAATGCAGATGAAGTACAACTATACCAATGAAGAAGCTGAGAAGCTCGACCAGCTTCAGAAGAAGCTCGAGGAGTCGATTCATGAAATCGGAAGCATCTTCGGGTAGTTTCGGCGGAAACGAACTGCTGGACCGAAGGGAGTACGTCGGCATCGAGGAGATCTCGGGCCCGATAGTGGCGATACGAGGAATCCACGACGTAGGCTTCAACGAGCTGGTCGAGGTGGTGGACGGCCGGGGCAAAGTGAGGCTGGGCATGACGCTCGAGGTGGCCGAGGGGGCGGCGGTCATTCAGATCTTCGAGGGGACCTCCGGACTCAAGCTCGGCAATACCAAGGTTCGTTTCACCGGACGCCCGCTCATGATGCCGGTTTCACCGGAAATCCTGGGGCGCGTGTTCGACGGTCTGGGTCGTCCGGTGGACGGAGGCCCGGATCCCATAGGGGATGAGCGCGATGTCAACGGACTTCCCGTCAATCCGACCGCCCGTGAATACCCTCGCCAGTTTATCCAGACCGGCGTTTCGGCAATAGATGGGATGAACACGCTTGTCAGGGGTCAGAAGCTTCCGGTCTTCTCGGGAAGCGGGCTCCCCCATATGCAGATAGTGGCCCAGATAACCCGGCAGGCCAAGATCGTCGGAGAGGAAGCGGGATTCGCGGTTGTGTTCGCCGGTATGGGTATCAAACACGACGAGGCGATGTTTTACATAAGGAACTTCGAGGAGTCGGGCGCGATGGAAAGGGCGGTCGCCTTCTTGAGTCTTGCGGACGCCCCGTCGGTCGAGCGGCTTATCACACCGAGGGCGGCCCTTACGGTCGCCGAATACCTGGCATTTGAAATGGATATGCATGTGCTGGTCATACTAACCGACATGACCAACTACTGCGAAGCCCTGAGAGAGGTGTCCACCGAACGGGAAGAGATACCAAGCAGGAAGGGCTATCCCGGTTATCTTTACAGCGACCTTGCAAGCATATACGAACGTGCCGGCATGATAAAGGACAAGCCCGGTTCCATAACCCAGATGCCGGTGCTCACTATGCCCAACGACGACATATCACATCCGGTTCCGGACCTGTCCGGCTATATCACCGAAGGTCAGATCGTGCTGGAAAGGGATCTTAATCAGCGGGGCATATACCCACCGATCGCGGGTCTCCCGTCGCTGTCCCGCTTGATGAAGGACGGTATAGGTGAGGGAATGACCCGGGCGGATCATGCCCACCTGGCCAGCCAGCTCTTCGCTGGATACGCCAGGGTGAAAGACATAAGGGCGCTCGCCTCTGTAATCGGCGAGGAGGAACTCACCCCCCTCGACCACAGCTATCTCGACTTTGGAGAGGCCTTCGAGAAGCGGTTTCTCAGCCAGGCTTTCGATGAAGACCGATCGATAGAGCAAACACTTGACCTGGGATGGAAGGTTCTGTCGGTGCTTCCGAAGGAGGAGCTCCACAGGATCACGGAGGAAGAGATCAACAAGTACTACGGTAAGTGAAATGGCCCGATACGAAGTCGCACCGACAAGGAGCAACCTGCTCAACCTGAAGCGGGATCTTGATCTTGCCGGCCAGGGCTACGAGCTCCTGGAGCAGAAACGCGAGATCCTGGTTGTGGAATTAAAGGGACTCACCGCCCGGGCAGTGGAGGCGCAGAAGAAAGTCGATGAAGAGCTGGCCAAAGCCTACGCTGCGCTTCGCGAGGCCCAGCTTGCGCAGGGCAACTCCGGTGTATCCTTCTCGTCCAGGGCGGTCAACATAGAGACCGACATCAGGCTGAGGGAGAGAAGAATCATGGGGGTGGGCATACCCACGGTCAATGTCAGCGTGGAGGATAACCCGCCCTATTACGGGCCGCGCGGCACATCGGTCTGGACCGACGAGGCGGTAGCACGGTTCAAGAATGCTATCGCCGCGATAGGCAGGCTGGCGGAGTCGCGCATATCTCTTGTCCGCCTTGCCAGAGAGATTCAGAAGACCATCAGGAGGGTAAACGCCCTGGAGAAGATATTTATTCCCGACTACAAAGAGACTCTGAAATACATTGAGGATTCGCTGGAGGAAGGTGAACGTGAGGCGTTCTTCGTTCTGAAGCTCGTAAAGGGGCGGTTAGAAGCTCGGAGGGGGTGAGGTAATGAGTACTTCTCCTTTTGAGACAATACTTCTTCATGTGGAAGCCAGCGAGGCCGGCCTTGTCGCTGCCCGCTACGCGATCGCGCTGGCCAAAGTGTACGGTGCCCGGCTCCATGCTGTCTATGTGGTGAACGAGAAAATGCTGGAGGAGCTTCTAAGCGCCAAGGTCTTTGTGGAAGAGGAGGAGGTGGATCTGGAGAGGGACCTTGAAGAGGACGGCAGGCGCTATCTTTCGGCTGTTGAGAGACTGGCAGGGGAGAAAGGGGTCGAACTGGCCACCGATCTTGCTAAGGGAGTCGTACACAGGGAGATAGTAGATAAAGCTACACAATTGGGGGCGAGGCTTATTATCATAGGTGAGATCGAGGAGCCAATGAGCAGAAGGGACGCCTTCTTCGATGAGGGCGAGATGATACTCAGACTGGCGAAATGTCCCGTGCTGACTGTGAAGGGTGACGATCTGGTTAGATCGCTTTACGATTCTCTATAGGCCGGATTTGGAGGTAACGGCTCATGATCTTGGACAGGATAATCACAAGAGACAGGATAAAGATCGGGCTATCCGACTTGGATAAATGGACCGTGATTGAGGACCTTGCGGATCTTATAGCGGCCGGCGATGAAAACAGTGACAGGGAAACGCTTATCGAAGATACGCTGGAGAGAGAGGACAAAGGGAGCACGGGTATAGGGAGCGGTATAGCCATTCCACATGCCAGGACGGCGGGTGTGACCGACCTCATAGGGGCTCTTGGAATCTCAAAGGCCGGTATTGATTTCGAGGCCGAAGACGGGCAGCCCTGTCATCTCATCTTCCTTATCCTTGCTCCGGCAAAGGAATCCACGCGTTATCTCAAGGCGCTTTCCGCGGTCGCGTGTATCGGCAAGGATGAGGGATTGATTTCCAGGCTCACATCGGCGTCCTCACCGGATGAGGCCATCTCGATTCTGGGAGAGGTAGAAAGCTGCAATCCGTAAATGAAAGCCGGGGTCCGACCCGGCGGTTCTGACCCCTGTGGATTCCTATGACTTCTAGAGAGAAATCCATTCTGTTCGCGGTCTCGGCCTGCCACGCGCTTGTTCACGCCTACATGCTTGTGTTTCCGACCATCTATAAGTCATTGGGAAGTGCTCTGAACCTTGAGTTCGCAAGTGTGGGGTTCGTGGGGATGGCCTCGTATATGGCTTTCGGATTCGGCTCGCTTCCGGCCGGAGTGCTTGCAGACAGGTTGGGAGCGAGAGTTCTGCTCGTGATATGCCTGGCGGGAACCACACTCGCGTCGGTTCTCGCTTTCGTCCTCAGCTCCACCAGCGGTGTGGTAATCTCGCTGATTCTGTTGGGACTGTTCGCCAGCATGTATCACCCTGCGGGCCTCTCCATCCTGAGTACTTCCATAAAGAACATCGGTCACGGGATGGGGATCCACGGTATGGCCGGGACTCTCGGTGTGGCCGTCGCCCCGCTAGTAGCCGGTTCGGTGACCGGGCGTTTCGGCTGGACCCATGCCTATCTGGTTCTGGGCATGGCCGGCGCTGCCTTGACCGCTGTGCTGCTGTTTTCGCTCAGGTTCCACATGGGCCCCCCTGAGCCGAGGGAAACCAAGGAGGAGCGTGTCGGTATCCTGAAGAGCATAAACCGTGACCTTATCTTCATCTACCTGGTAGGCGCCTTCTACGGGCTCATATACCGGGGCATAATGACCTTCTTCCAGGTCTACCTCTCCGAGCGGGTCTCCTTCATCGGAGACGACGTGGAGAGACTGGGATACGTGAGTTTCGGCATACTCCTTTTTTCTCTGGCAGGGCCTCTGGTGGGCGGGCACCTTGCCTCCGGCACGCGGCGGATAGAAAAGAACCTGCTGTTGGTCTTCATATTGCTTGCCCTGCTTTCATTGGGATTCTATTTCGCGGAGGGTTTCCTGCTGATTCTGATAACGGCCCCCACCGTGTTACTGATCTTCGGATTCCAGCCGTTGCAGAACACCTTGATCGCCAGATCGTCACATGCGATGCGACGAGGCGTGGTTTACGGCATCAACTATACTGTGGGCTTTGGAATTGGGGCCTTTGCCAGCGGTATAGGGGGGGTGTTCGGAGAGCGGTTCGGCCTGCGTTCGGTATTTCTGCTGATGCTGGGTCTGTGCCTGATTGTAGTCGTGCTGCTTCTCGTGTCCACGGCGCTCAAAAGGAGGGAAAATGGATTGTCCTAACCATGGAAAGAACCTCGAAATCTGCAACTGCACCTACGAACCATGTTCCCGTAAGGGTGTTTGCTGCGAATGCATAGCCTATCACAGGCGCGCCGGCGAACTGCCGGCGTGTTACTTCTCCGACGACGTGGAACGCACCTTCGACAGGTCAATAGCGAGATTCAAGGCAGTCACAAAGTAAGCCCCGTGCTGAGTTTGCGGTCGCCGTGAGGCCTGAAGATTGAAG
>Ga0180433_10006343_pt1 | contig 15557 bp, 17 predicted proteins | sample SS_ome_8_FD_132980 | JGI IMG/M metagenome (GOLD analysis project Ga0180433, IMG submission 132980) | Hypersaline lake sediment archaeal communities from the Salton Sea, California, USA - SS_1_D_1 metaG | ecosystem: Environmental > Aquatic > Non-marine Saline and Alkaline > Hypersaline >... | reverse complement strand
GGTGTGTGCAGCGGCATAACGCAGACATGCATAGGCAACGTCTGGAGCGCGTGCGACTACGGCATATACTACGAGCCGGTTGAGGAGAGCTGCAGTGACGGCCTTGACAATGACTGTGATGGAGATGCCGATCTCGATGACGCTAACTGTGTAACAGGTGACTGCATCCCAGGCCAGACACAGAACTGCGGAACCGATACAGGCGAATGTGAATTCGGCACCCAGACATGCCAGCAGGATGGCACATGGGGCCCTTGTGTCGGTGGAACAGTGCCTGTTGCAGAGGTCTGCACAGGCGGCTTAGACGAAGACTGTGATGATGCAACAGACTGTGATGACCCCGACTGCGCTGACGACCCGGCGTGCCAGCTGCCGCCGGGAAACCTGCGGGCCAACATATCCGTCAATGAAGCAGCATGGATTGCTGAACGCCGGGATTCATTATCCGAATTCTGTCCTTCAAACCCAAGCTGGCAGCCGGGATGGGCTGACTGTTACGAGGGCGTTGATGTGACACATGGCTATGCCCCCCACCCGGTTTTATTCGAGGGCTGGATGTCCTCGCCAAGAGACAACATCGTTAGCTGGGAGTGGGACTTCGGAGACGGCAGGACAGCGATGGGTTTCAACGCAGCCCATGTCTATGAAACAGCGGGAAGCTACACCGTTACCCTTACGGTCAGCGACTTATCCGGCGCAACGGACACGGACACATACCAGATAGATGTCATGCAGCCGGACAGCGAGACCTATTACGTTGATGCCGTAAGCGGCAGCGACTCCTATGACGGCAGGTGCCAGACCTTTGACGGCGGTAGCTGCGGCCCGTGGCAGACCGCACTCCATGCATTCACCGGCATTTCAGAGCAGCGCTATTTCGCCGGCGACCGGATACTGTTCAAGAGGGGCCAGACGTTCCTGATTGAGCAAAGGCAGGTTCCCTTCAGCCACTGGAAATATGGCTGGGGCTACAGCTTCGGGGCTTATGGAACAGGAGAGAAGCCGGTTATCCAGCTTACCGGGGTGGAGAACATTGTCAACCCCCAAACTGCGCATTCCATGCTCTTCGCCAACAGCGCTTCCGGGTGGGCCTATATATCCTTTGTAGACCTCAGATTCAGCATGACCTCGGACAACGACCCGACCAATATAGCCACGACATTTTATGGTTCGGGCTCGCTGCAGAACGTTATGTTCCTGCGCTGCGATTTTGAGAATTTCCTCAACGCAATCCTTGTCACCCAGGAAGACGACCCAAAAACAATTTCCGGCGTTTTTGTTGTTGATTCCACGTTCTACAATTCAGTCACGAGCCACATATATGCCGTGGCAAGCAGGCTTGTTCTGCTCAACAACGTTGCAGACCTCTCAGGCAACCATATTGCATACCTGAGCATAGCCAACAAAGGAGTGGTTACGGGAAACCATTTCAGCAGGCACGCGTTCGGCAGGACATCGCTCAGGCTTTGCGCTAGGCATTACCTTGACACGTGCACCAACAATGTTTATGTTGCGGACAACACATTTGAGGGCTGGGTAGATCCCATCTCATGCGACTACTACGCAAAAACATGCGACTGTTCTTCCGCAGAAGGCTACTGCGTGGAAGGGCCTTCTGACTGGGCAGAAAACTGGGGCAGAGCACACTGGGGTGGCGGAACCCGCTATAACATTGCCAATCTTATCATTGGTTCCGGCTCCTTTTCAACCACAGGGCTCGCCAGCAACATAACCGCTGAAGGAAACACTGTAACGGACAGCGAGCACGTTGTTGAAATCCATCAGGCTGAAAACGTTATATTACAGGACAACATACTGGATACGGCCGATACCTATGAGGGCGGCTCGGGGCGCATAGACCTTGAGGGCGAATTCAGGCCGCTGAAAAACATACGCATAACAGGCAATGATGTGACTTCCTCAAGAAACGCTGTGTATCCCTCTTCAATACTTGACTTGCAACCCTACACAGGGGATCCCTACAACGGCATCACAGTTCATGAGGACATCAACTTCACTTACAACACGGTCACGATGAACAACGGCAACGGATGGCTTGTTTCAATAACAGGTGATGAAACCGGGCAGATAAGCGAAATGATGAGCGATTTCCACACCGTGTATGCAGACAGCGATGAGGGCCTGTTCCAGGCAGGCGGAACGTCGTCCAGCCCCGGAACAATATACTCCCTTCAGGGATGGAGGGATTACACAGAGTCCGTTACAGGCACGGCATACGACCAGAATACGCACGTGTTGTGAATTTTGGCAGCGTGAATCAGAAGCCGCCAAAACCCAGTTGTTTGGCTATCTTTGCGAGCGGGCCGCGCTTGAAGCCCTTGCCACCCTTGGTGAGCTTCATGACCTTCTGCATCTGCTTGTAGTACTTCAGCAACTCCCTTACAGCGTTCTCTGACGTGCCCGAGCCTTTGGCAATCCTCTTGATGCGGCTTGCCTTGATTATCTCCGGCCTCTCGCGCTCATCCGGTGTCATACTGTCTATGACATAGCGCCATCTCTTCATCTTGTCCTCCTGCACATCAAGCAGGCCCTTTGGCACCTTAATGCCGGAAGTGCCCGGCACCATATCCATCATCTTTGACAGCGAACCCATCTTCTGCATCTGTCCTATCTGCTCATAGAAATCATTCATCGTGAACCTGCCTTCAAGAAGGCGCTTTGTCGTGTCCTCATCGGCCTCCACACCGGCGCTTTTGGCCTTCTCGAGAAGGCCCTGCAAGTCGCCGTATCCTATAAGGCGCGAAACAAAGCGCTTTGGTTCATAGCTCTCCATATCCTCCGGAGCCTCGCCCACACCGATGAATTTAACGGCAGCTCCTGAAACACTTGCAGCGGCAAGTGCCCCGCCGCCTTTTGCGGTGCCGTCAAGCTTGGTAACGACAATGCCTGTTATGCCAACGAGCTTATTGAATTCTTCTGCCTGCTTTCGTGCCTCCTGTCCTATGTCAGCCGGGATGATGAGCAGCACCTCGTCAGGCTTGGTTATCCTGCCCATGTTCCTGAGCTCCTTTGCGAGCTCCTTGTTCAGGGCATCCCTTCCTGCGGTGTCGAATATCAGAACCTCTTCCTTGGCCTCTTTCAATGCATTCTTAGCAATGTCCTCGGGCTTTCTGCCCTTGCTATATGTGTTCACACCGACCTTCTTGCCCACCTGCGCCAGCTGCTCCTGAGCAGCGGCCCTGTGCGTATCGCATGCCACAAGCGCCGGCTGGACGCCGCGCGCCTTGAACCATTTGGCTATCTTGCCTGCGGTGGTTGTCTTGCCGGAACCAAAAAGGCCAATGAGCATAACCTTCTGCGGTTTGAGTGCCACCTCGCCTGCACGGGCTCCGAGGAACGAAACCATCTCGTCGTAGAGCATCTTGACAAAATATTCCTTCAGTGTCAGGCCTGCTGCAGGTTTGGCCTTGAGCATCTTCTTCTTTATCTTCTCCGAGAGCCCGGCCACGAGCTCCACATCTACGTCTGCCTGCAAAAGCACCCTCTGCAGGTCCTTGACTATGGTCTCGACAGCCTTCCTGTCGACCACGCTGAGGCCCGCTATCTTCCTGAATGTCTGCTTAAGCGATTCTCCGAATTGCATATGTAGTTAATATGTGGCGCTTTTAAATAAAAGCCCTGTTTTGGCGCCCCAAAGCCAAAAGAAACCGAAACACTACTCAAGTATCTGGAACGAAGCTTCACCGTCGTTTTTGTTTATTTCCTTCGTTATTTTGTCAGCTACTCCTTCAACCTGCATCTTTACCTGCTTGTGGTTCTTCCCTGTGCCCTTTAGAACGTATTTGGGCGCTGAAATATACTTTATCTCCATACCTTCCGGAACGTTACTGGAAATGACATCCCTTATGAGCCTGACGCCGTCGGGCCTGTAGCACACAATGCTGAGCTCTGCCTTTGATTCATAGGTTTTTTCTACAAACTTTTTTTTCGCAGTCTTTGTTATTGCCTTTGCCCACAGCCCGGGAATGCCCTTTGCCTTTAGCAGCTCCGGCTTCTTGAGCGCTGTCTCAAAAAGCTTTGTGAGAGAGCCGAATTCCTCCTCCACTTTGCTCCCTATTTCACTGTGGGCTTGTTCAACGCCTTTTTTCATCTCCTTTGCGGCAAGCTCAAGCATCTTTTCCGCCTTGCCTTCACGCTTGAACTCGTTGAGCTTCTTTGTTGCATCTTCCTTGTAAACCCTTTTCACAGAGAGCTGTATGTGGTCACCGTCAACCTTCATCACACGGCAGGCAACAACCTGGTTTTCCCTCAAGAATTCCCTTATATCCCTTACCCACCTTTTTGCCACTTCGGATACATGAATCATGCCGTTTTTGTCATATTCCAATAGCTTTGCGGATACGGAATTCGGGTATATTTTCTCTATCTTGCATACAACAATTTCATTCCTTGATGGCAGACCATGCTTCCTCATAACTCACAACCCCACATTATTTGTTCATTCATTGCAATCAGGCAGACCCAATGCTCTAAGACAAACATGCTAAGGCCTAATAATTAGCCTGGCGATGGTGGCCCTATTTAACCACCCCGAGTATCTTGGCCCTGAAATTCCCCTTGCCACCCGTTGATTCTGCCAAGACTTCGCCGCATTTCAAGCATATTACATCGCCTGCGGGCTTCTCGAATACCACCTGCTCGTTCTTGCACTTTTCGCATTTCACGCGAAGGAATTTTCCTGACATCATGACCCAATACCCTGCATCCTACGCCAGCTCAAACTTCTTGACCCTGAAGCCCCTGCCCCTGATGCTAATCTTCTTGCACTCCATACACTGGTATCTGAGGTCAAGCTTCTGAGTAGGCTTCTTCGGTACCGCGGGCTTGGAGAACTTTCCATGGCCTCCGTAGCCCCTTTTGAGCCTGTCCTTTTGCCTGTTGCTCTTAGAGTTTGGCCTGGCTGAGCCCCTTGTCTTCTGCTTCCCAATCTTTACCTTGTGCTCTGTGTGTTTTTTGCACTTTGGGCAAAGCATGTTGATAGTTTTTGGATGCTTCATAGCCAACAACTTACACTGCAGTTATTATGATAATTATGTTTTGAATGATTACCTTTTAAAAGTTTATACGTTTACGCCAGCCAATTTATGACGGAGCCCCATTGGTTCTATCTGTAATGTCAGGCAGATTTATAAGGTTGTGCCTTCCTGTTGGTTATGGAGCATGGTTCTGTCTCAATCATATCTGCATCTTCTTTGCCGCATTCTTCTCTACCAGGACCCTGACAACATACTCCGGCAGCGTAGTTACATCGCCCCGCTTGAACGGGCCATATGTCTTCAGGTCAGTGCCCACGAACTCCGGGACGTCCTCAAGTATTGCAACGTTTTCCATGCGCTCCTCCCTGCCCTCAAGGACACGCTTCCTTTCATCCTGAAACTCCCTTAGGCTGGCAACGATCCTATTGAAGAAGTCCCGTTCCTCCTGAAGCATGTTCTCTGGCTCGGTGCCCGAGCGAGTTGAATAAAGCGCAAGTGTCAGAATCTTCCTCTCCCTCATGTCCAGCAGGTCCTGCAGCACACGTTTCGCTGATGCGAGCTCCCATGCATCCTCCTTGCTTCCGGTTATCTGCGCTTTGTGCTGGAGGTATTCCTTTACCTTTGTGAAGAAATCCGATGGCAGGGGCACGAGCTTCTGTGCTGTCCTCTCCTCGCCGACTATCCGGCGGATTGTCTCATAAGTCAACATAAGATTACACCTTGCGGTTTGTGATGATGCCTGAAACCAACTCACTTCAGTTGGTTGTGTCAGGCAAACACCCCTTGGTGAAGAATTGGTTCTAAGTTTTTTAAGCTGCTAAGATTTCTGCTCTGTCATCGCCACAAAGACCTTCTGCAGCGGTCTGCCGTCCAGGATCATCTCAACGAGCTCCCGGGCGCGCCGCGCCTGTTCAGGCGAGCCGATGAACGAGACCGTCTTGCCGAAGATGCAGAGCCTGGCTCCGGTGCTGCGCTCTATCTTCCTTCTGACAGAGCCGCGCCTGCCTATAACGCGGGCCATGAGCCTTTTGACCGTGTTCTCGGTCTCGCCTTTCAGCGTTAGCATGTCAAAAACGCAATCATCCCCCAGAAGAAGCATCGCTTTCCCGGGCTCGAAGCCCCTGCCTATGGCCGTGACAATGTCCCGGGCCTTCATCAGGTCTTGTGCACGCTTCCCTGTTATCTCTATGTCGGTTGAGCCGGGAACAATGTCTATCTTGCTGCCTGTTCTGCGCTCGATTTCCTTCTTGACGGCGCCATCCGTTCCTATCAGAATCGGTATTCTCTGTTTCGGTATTTTTACATACTCTGCCATCTTAAACACAATCAGCAGCTAAATATAACCGTTCTTCCTCAGCCAGCCTGCGTGGGTTCGGTTGTATATCCAGACGATGTCGCCCTTATCGGGCTCTATTGCCCATGGCCTGGCTATGACCAGGTCGCCTGTGCGTATCTTGATGCGCCTCCTGAATCTTCCCGGTATCCTGCACACAATGGAGCTGCCGTCCTTGGCCTTTATCCTGAACCTGCTGGCCCCCAGCGTCTCCTCAACTTCTCCGATGAACTCCTCCCCTCTGGGAAGCCGAACCCTTGTCACCTGTTCCTGTTTTTTTTGCATCATATTACCGCATCAAAAGGTATAACCCATGATTAGTATTACCTCATATATCTGTTCGCCTATAATCTTATAAAATGAAAAGGTTAGCGCATCTGCCGGAACCGGGTTGTCAATTATGGGAATTATGTTGCTGTTCTGGTCTATGAGCATAACCCTATATATCACATTCTGCGCGAGTGTTTCAGAGAGGGCGTTGTCAACGCTTTCCTCATCAAACCAGTCTATGCCCGACCTGTCAAGCGAGAAGAGGAGGTCGTTTCCCTGAAGATTCAGTTTTGTTTTCGTCCAGTCAGTATCCATTGAAGGCACATAAGAAAACTGCGCGAAAGCAAAAAGAATAAGCACGCTGATTACCACTATCTCTATTACATGTATGAACCCTTTTTTGTGCCCCATGTGTTTTTATTGAATCCGTGACTTAAAATAAGCCCGCCAGAAAGTGCTGTGAGCACCAGCTTAAAAAACTAAGCGCAAATTCTAAAAGATGATAAGTTCAGAAATGATGCATTTGATTCTCAGGCACGAGCTCCAGAAGGAGCTACATACTGCACGAGCACTGGAACACAGAGGTAAGAACAGGGAGGCCTCTACACACTATCTTAGAGCAGGAAACCTTTACCGAAAGATAGCGTATGCCTCATCACCTGAAAGGGCGAATGAGATGTTCAGCACAGCTACTAATTATGAGAGGATAGCATCGGTTGTAAGGGAGAAGAGGTCTGTGGACAGGGTCAAGGAGGTCTCGCCTTCGCTGCAGCGCGAGTTCATAGACAGCCTTATTGTTTCAGAGAAGCCCGGGACTGTGTGGGACGACATCGGCGGGCTTTCCGGCATAAAATCTGCGATAAAGGAGGCGGTTATAGCGCCGTTGATAAAGAAGAATACCGACCATGTCAAGGCGCCGAGGACCATACTGTTCTATGGTCCGCCAGGCACGGGCAAGACACTTCTGTCCAAAGCCAGTTCCAATACCCTTGAGGCAACGTTCTTTGAGGCACGACTTAGCGTGCTTTTGTCAAAATATTTCGGCGAGTCAACAAAGCTTGTTTCAGCTCTCTTCCTCAAAGCAAAGGTGTCAGAGCCCTCGCTCGTCTTCATTGATGAGCTGGATGCCATGGGGATTGCACGGGCTGCAGATATAGACGAAAGCACGCGCCGCGTGCTCAAACAGCTGCTCATGGAGCTGGACGGCTTCAACAGCCCATCAAACGACAAAATTATAGTCATGGCAGCAACGAACAAGCCATGGGACCTTGACGATGCGCTGCTCAGCCGTTTCCGGAAGAAGATATATGTTCCTCTCCCCGATGCCGGGACAAGGGAACAGATACTTGGGATACATCTCAGGGGCGCAGACACATCAGAACTGAACCTGAAGGGGCTCGCGGATAAAACCCAGCGTTTTTCGGGCAGGGACATCCAGAGCCTGTGCCAGGAGGCTATCACCCACATGGTCAGGGAGATGAATCCCGGGCTCGGGGAGATGGACGCAGCAGCAACAGAGAATTACACCCTGCACGACCGCCCCATGAAACAGTCCGATTTCAACGGGGCGCTGCAGAAGATAAGGCCCACAAGCACGCCAGAGGACGTTGCAAGATACCAGCAATGGAAGGGTGAGTTTGGTGGGTAAACAATATGGCAACGGTTTCTGGTACTGCGCGTACCATAGCGAGCATGTTTATGGTGCTAAATTGAGAGATAGGTGCCTTGATGGGCAAAGGTGTTTTTATCTCGTAAAACTGCTCAGACCGGTTGTCCCTTCTGATGATGAATCACAGATGCTTTAAAAAAATTCGAAAAATACTTGTAAAAGAATTGGCACCATGTAATACCGATAGATTACTCCAATGCACTACCTGCCAAATAAGGGGCAGGCAGCAACCCAGCTCTCCTGCCACTGTTCAAATAATTATTAAGTTCTCCTGGCAACGCTGGCGGCCTCACAGCATTCGTGTGGTGCACTGAAACAGCTGATGTGTTGCGTGTTGCAAGGGCGCTTATCTGTGCGCTGCCTAAAGGAACTATCGTATCCTGAAGGCCAGGATCAACAGCGTAGCTGGTTCTGATGCCACCCACAAAAACACCCATTCTGGTGCTCACGTGCCCTCTTAGTTTCTTGCTGCCCCAGGACATATAAATATTTGTCCATTACCTTTAAAAAGATTAGCCCCATGTGCCGTCTCTTTTCTTCAATAGATCCAGAACAGGATTGTCATCGTTTTGAATGCTGCGAATATCATCCCAGTCAATTGTGCCCGTTGTTGCAGAGGGCTTAGGCACAGTAACATCAATGGAATCAAAATATTTTCTCTGTCTTTCCCAAAATTCTTTTTTAAATTCTTTTTCAAAATTTTTCAAAACACTTTGATAATAGTCAGGATCGAATTCAAATTTAGGCATCCTTGCCCTGGCCTCTTCCGCCTTCTTCCTCGCGTATTCCTTTTCATGCCGTTCCACCCTTTCAAATTCCCAGTCCCAGCCCCTTGCAACTATCTCATAACCGCTAATATTACCATGTGGAAAAGCCAGCGGAACATCCATGCCTTGTTCCCGTGCCTCGCTGGCAAGCCTCTCTACTATACGCTTTACATCACCGGATTCTGTAAGGCTTTCATCAGCCTTGACATTACTGGAATAACCGCCACCAAAACCAAGGACCTTCCCCAGAGTCCTTCTGTATGTAACCACAACACTTTTTCGGGGCCTGAGATAATCCAGAAACCCCTTCCTTTTTTTCCTTGCAATGAATTTCATAGTTAATCAAAGGGCATAAGCTTTAAATCCTCAGCCACTCCTTCAGCAGAGCGGCGAAGCCGGGGTTCTTTCCTGCGAAGCTGATGAGCTGCTTCTCGTTCAGGAGCCTGAAGTCCTTTGCAATGGCCTTGGCAACATGGGAGGGTATGCCCTTTGCCCTCAGCTCTTTCATGGGCACCGATAAGCTGTCCTTCAGCTTGGCGTCAGCAGTCCTGAACTGGCGCTTGAATTCAGCATACCAGAACCTGCCCTCTTTGAAGGTCTTGCCCAGAGGCTTGTACTTCTTCAGGAAATTCTCGCTGTGCCCGGCCTCCTTTGCGGCAGGGCCGCGGAGCTTCCGGAGCTGCGGAAGCTCCCATTGCTTCAGCTCAAGCAGTAGCAGGCACGAGTCTTTTGTGAACTCCTCATCGCTCCAGACCCCGTGCCGGGCAACTATGAAATCGTAATCCTGCAGTATGTCCGCAAGCCGCTTCGCTGCCTTGCGCATCTGGGGCCAGAGAACGTCCTGTATTATCTGGGGCTGCGGGAAGAGCACGCCGACAAGTATTGTCTTGCGCTTCTCCATCGCTGCTGCAAGCCTGTTTTTATTGATTTTGGGCTCGGATCTGAAGAAGAACGAAAGCGATGGCTTCCTAAGCAGCTTTCTGCACGCATTGACGAACCGGCCGAAATTCTCTCCTGAGAGCGCTGCCGCTACGTTGCGCTCAGGGTCAACCGGGTCTATTATAGTCAGCGGCTGCCCCTTAAAGCGAAGCTTGCTCCTTTCTGAAGGCTGATGGTGGTCCTGCATGTCAATGAATACCTTCCCTGCCTTCCATGTGCTGGCTGCACGGGCAAGGGACCTGAATGTCCTGTATTTCGTTATCAGCAGCTCGCACAGGTAGCCTGAGAACCCCCGAACGCGCGTATCCGAGCCATAAAGCCCCTGCGCACTGATGAACTGCTTCATTATCCGCACCTGCGGCGCCTTGCTCGGCGCCATATGCTTCTCAAGCCACTTGTTGTGGAACGGGGTCCGGTCCACAGCGGACTTTATCCTTGCCGCAGAGCTTACCCTGTATGAAGGCACAATGTCAACCGCATACGCGCCTATTTTCGCGCGCGTGTATGGATGCTCCGCATAAGCTATGATGAAGCTGCCCTTCAGCTCCTTTACGGCCTTCTTGCCTACCTCAAGCCCGTAGGTTTCAAGGTCATGCCTCGGGGTCTTCTCGGGGAACTGCACGAAGACGTCGAACTCCTTCTTGTGCGGCATCCATGTGTCGCGCACAAACGAGCCGGCAAGGACCACAGACAGTCCCTGCACTGGCATCCCGGCAGCGATCTTTCTCGTGGTCTCCATGACCTTCTCGGTCATCTGCCTGACCTTCATCTTCTCCTCATCAGAGGGGGTGACTTTTCTGGCCACCTTAGCAAGAACAGAATCCAGCTTGTCTTTTGCCATATTAATATTTTGTCTGGCCGGTTAAAATAAGCTTTAATCTTTGCTCGTGTTAGGGTATTTTGTGGGAATTCAACCAGCAAAGCTTAAATTTGTTTGCCATTAATTAAAACGAAATGTGATTGTATGCCGGAGTTCAGGGCGGATCTGAGTAGAGGAATAGAAGAGATAAAGACAGAGATTAAAAGATATCTCTCAGAGCCAGAACATGTTTATCATCCACTGCGCTTGGCAGAGGTAATCGATACCATAAGGCGTTCTCATTACTTGGACATAAATCAGAAGAGTAGCCTGTGTGAATATCTAACCAAGCTTTTAGACACAGAGGAAGCAGAAGAAAATTTTCCGGAAGCTGTCTGAGGATGATTTATATATCATTGCCCCAAAATATTAATATGGACGAGCCCGTATTTCTTGAACTGCAGAATTTCGTTAACCCAAGGGAGAGCATCGGAAAGATTGCGTCCTCGGACGTTGTCTGCTGCAGGCAGACGCATATGGTGCAGTCTGTCCTTGAGGCCATGCTGAAGAGCGGGCTCACGCGGATGCCGGTTACAACAAAAAAGGGCAAACTCGTGGGCATGGTCAGCGCCCTTGACATACTTGATTTTCTCGGAGGCGGGTCAAAATACAAGATTTTTGTGATGAACAAAAAGAAGACAGACCAGAGAATAAGAAACATAATGACCAGGGACTTTATTGCGCTGAGCGGGGTTTCAACGGTTACCCGGGCCCTTGCCGATTTCAAGGAGCACAGGCGCGGTGCGTTGCCGATAATACACCGCGGCATACTCAGGGGGATAGTGCGGGAGCTGGATTTTGCGCTGCAGATAAACGACGCGCTGGGCATAGACGTTGGCGAGATAATGGTAAGGACGCCTATAGTTGCCAGGGAGAGCTACACTATAAATGAAGTTGCAAAGATGATGTGCAGGGGCGGCTTCAAGACCCTGCCGGTCACGGAAGAGAATGTGTATTTGGGCATGGTGACACCCATTGATATTCTTTCATACCTTTACAAAAACAAGATGCTCTATCGCCTGCGGAAAGCGAACCGAAAGGTACTAAGGGCAATGGACAAGGATGCCGCTTCAGTCAAGCCCGGCGCCGACCTTTACGAGGCCGTGCTGCTAATGAAGCAGAACAAAACAAGCTCCCTTCCGGTTGTTGAAGACCACGACCTCATGGGCATTATAACAGCAAGGGACATTGTTGATGCACTTGTTTGAGCCGGAGCAGGAAGAGTAGCCTGTTGTGAAGCCATCAGTGAATACGTGTTTTGCCCAGAAAACGGCTAAAATTCAGGACTTGTTGGGCAAATCCGAGAAGATGCAATAGAGTAAAAAACGCTGTTTTTATAGGATAAGTAGGAAATTAATTTAAAACTTATATGTAAAGTGGACATCATGAAAGAGAAAATAACAATTGAAATTGATAAGAATGTACTGGAAGAATTCGGAAAAATAATGCCAAATAGTTTCAGTATAGACGAAGCAATAGAGTTTTTGATTAAAAATAAGATTACTGAAAGAATAAAAAACAAACCAAATCTCAACAAAGACGGAACCATAACAATAATCAAAGAGAAGCCAATTGATGGTAAATAAATATAATTTGTGCAACCCATCAGGTTATCCGTTGTTAAAATATCGGATGGCAGGGTGCAGGATTCTGTTTGAAGCAATCTGTGGGTTAGTGCTTTGAACAGATACCCATAACATAATGACTGCAGAATATACTGCGGTAGAAAGGAGGGCAGCGTTATGCCCGGAACACCGTTGCATCGAGGCCCAAGAGAGGTCTTTGAACCAATGCACGCTACGGAAACTGAAACAAGCACTGCTATTCATCGCAAGATAATGGATGAAGAGCATGGTGTTTTCATGGAAGAACACTTCCATGGTCCAACGTCAGTGCATTTTGACCCGAGTTATGAATTTCGGGCAGGTATTGCACAGCAAAGGCCTGGCGGAACACTTGACGCACACGGGCACCCGATTAGCCCATTGGGTCGAAACACAATCCGCTAAGTGTTGCGGCGTGCAACACCACGAAAAAAGAGCCTTCCCACAGGGGCTCTTTTTCTTTTTGTATTGTATATTTTAAGGGATATGTAATGATGCTGAATGTTTTTAAGCGCCGCGCCTAATTATCGCTATGAAAGACAATTACAAAGAAATGAACGGTGGTCGGCTTAGTTTTTATTTTATTAGGCAAACCCCACGACACAGGGTTTGTGTAATAAGTAGCGGTTGTGTAAAAAGTAGGCTCATTTTTGGAATTTATACACAAACCCCACGACACAGTAACCTTTATAAAGGCGTTAAATAACCTTAAAGCATATACTGTAATTGTCGAAGGAAAACGCGACAAGAAAGCCCTGGCAAATCTGGGGCTTGATGAGAGGAAGATTATCGCTATCAGCGGCAGAAGCCTGATAAAGGTTGTTGATGAACTCAGGGCTTCAGGCCAATGCAAAAATCACGATCAAAACAGCACAATCATACTCACAGACTTTGATGAAAAGGGAAGGAAAATAGCATCAAAGCTAAGGCGTTTACTTCTGGCTTACAGGATACAACCAAATACAAGATTGAGGCGTGAAATGATGAAATTCGGAAAAGCCGAGATAGAGGATTTGGGGGCCTTCAAGGCCGATATAGACTTAAGGGTAGGTGATATTCATGGGAAAATTGGCGCCAACGTCAATAAAATACCTGATAAAGGCAAAGATAAAGGCAAAGGGGATAATAGAAAAGCCTGACATAATAGGAGCTGTTTTTGGGCAGACCGAAGGGCTTCTGGGCTCTGAGCTGGATCTGAGGGAGCTTCAGAGAACCGGCAGAATCGGAAGGATAGAGGTGGATATAAAATCAAAAAACGGGAAGTCGGAAGGCGATGTAACAATACCAAGCGCGCTTGATTCTGCTGAAACATCCCTCATAGCAGCAACACTTGAGACCATTGAGAGGATTGGGCCCTGTGAGGCAGAGATAAAGCTTATCGGGGTCGAGGACATGCGCTCTGAGAAAAGAAAGTATGTCATGGACAAGGCAAAAAAAATACTTAAAGACCTTATGGAGTCCGGCGGAGAGTCGGATGAGATGTCAGACGAAATCAAGGATTCAGTGCGCACGGCGCAGATAAAATCATTCCGGGGGCTGCCGGCAGGCCCTGACGTGAGCGATTCGGACAGCGTATTAATTGTTGAGGGCAGGGCAGACGTGCTCAACCTGCTGAAGTTCGGCATAAAGAACGTTGTTGCGGTGGGGGGCACAGGCGGGGCCAACAAAACAATCGTTGAGCTGGCCAATGAAAAGACGTCAACGATGTTCGTTGATGGGGACAGGGGCGGAAAACTTATAGTCAAGGAAATGATGCAGAACGCGGACATAGACTATGTGGCAACCGCGCCCGAGGGCAAGGAGGTTGAAGAGCTTTCACAGAAGGAGGCCTACAAAGCCCTCAGGGAAAAGGTAACAGGAGATTATTTCAGGGCGCAGGAGAAGATAGGGCCAGCGCCAAGCAGGCCGAAACACAGGGATGACGGTTCAGCCCAGCGTCATTCTTCAAATAACAGGGGTCGGGACAACAGAGAAAGAAACTACCGAAGAAGGCCAGAAAGGCCCGGAAGGAGGTTTGACAGGAGAAATTCCGACAGCGGCCCCAGAACTTACAGGAAACTCGAACCCAATGCCGATGAAAAGAAGCTTTTCAGCAATGCGCTGAAGGACGTATCGGGAAGCAAGTCTGCCTGCATATTCGATTCAAAGCATGAGATGCTCGGCAAGGTTCCTGTTAGCGACGTGGCTGGTACGCTGAGGGGCATAGACAGGCCCTTTGCGGTGGTTATAGACGGCAAGGTAGATTCAAGGCTCAGCTTCGTGGCCAAGATAAGGGGAGTAAAGTTCCTTGTGGGTACAGACAAGGATGAAGTGAACACGCCAGTTACAATACTGACGAAGAAGGACCTGTAAAAGCCCTCCCGGGGCTCTTTTAAGTGCCTATGGCTTGCATGATATCGGTTTTACCAGAAATGCGCTAAGCCCTTATTAACTTCAGCTCTTCATGCATACATATTGATAGAAATCTGCATCAGTGTTTTTTCCCTTGATATAATCAGAATATCTTTCAATATTCTGGAATCCCACTATCTTTAATAATTGTAAAAGTTCATTTGCCTTGAATGGGTAAAGAACCAAATATCCTTTCTTACCTGTTCTTTCGTCGATATATTCCATTCGAACCTTATCTTTAGAGATTTCAATAGGTTTTCCATGCACCTTATCTCCGCAATATACGTATTTTCCAGAATAGCGGAAATTCCCTCTTAATATATCATCTCTTTTATCCAGAATATATTGATAATTTCTTTCATCGACAATTAGAATACCACCTTTTCTTAAAATCGAGAAGAAATTCTTCAGAGTTTTTGTTTGGTCTTTTTGATTGAATAAATATGTCAAAGAGTTGCCCAGACATAAAATCGCATCAAATGTTCCTTCTTCAAATTTATTATCGAGTTCTCTCCAATCATATTCAGTGATATTCAATGATATACCTTCCTTTTTTGCATGTTCTTTTGCTTTTTTGATAAACAATCTGTCAATATCATTACTTGTCACATCAAAACCATTCTTGATTAAAAAGCTTCGGAGCAAGAATTCTGCGGGCTTGAGCCCGCATGCTGAATTGCGACAGAGTAACTATACCTAATTCTGGAACCAACAATAAAGGGGACAGC
>Ga0180433_10006342_pt1 | contig 15559 bp, 20 predicted proteins | sample SS_ome_8_FD_132980 | JGI IMG/M metagenome (GOLD analysis project Ga0180433, IMG submission 132980) | Hypersaline lake sediment archaeal communities from the Salton Sea, California, USA - SS_1_D_1 metaG | ecosystem: Environmental > Aquatic > Non-marine Saline and Alkaline > Hypersaline >... | reverse complement strand
TGGTGATGTCGATACCCAGACCGTTATGGAATATGTAGACCGCCAGAACCAGATGCAACTGACCCGTTTCATATCACAGTAATTCTGCGGCCTTCAGGCCGCAGTTGCATAGTATATTTAAAACCTTTCCTACAAAACCTATAAAGTGAGCACAGGATGGAATATTTCGATGAACTGAACATCATACTGGACGGCGGAAGGAAAGAATACTGGTTTATGGCAGACAGGATTCCGGCAATAGAAAGGTTTCTCAAAAGCGGAAAACGCATATATGACCTGGAGCAGGCTTCTGAGCTGTATGAAAAGCTCAGGACAAGCAGTGCGCTGCGCAAGCAGATGCAGAAAGGAAGCCTGGACTTCAATTATGTAAGATCCGTCTTTGTCGATCTGGGAAAGCACATAACGCAGGAAAAGGCACGGAAACAGTGCAAAAAGGCCATTGCGCCCGAGTCAGACTCGCGCACTATGGAAGAGGCCGTTGATGTGCTGTACAGGCACAACTGCATATCAAGACTAGCGGAAAAGAATGAACAAAAAAGCTGGAGACGGATGTTCCGGAAGGCCACGAATTACATTGGTTCCATCTTCAATCCGCAGAGGGTGAATAACGACTTCAGTGTGCTTGACAACCTGATCAAGCTGTATGACGACAGATACCCAAACCCAAATATTCTGGCCATAGACGGGGTAATAGACAATCTCGAAGGCAGCCTGCTATCAGAGTCCCAGATGCACAGCATGATAGGCTACAGGCAGAAGCTAAACAGCATACGCGGCATCGAGACGCATAGCCAATTCCAACGAATGCTTGACAGGAATATAAGCAGAATGGACGGCATGATAGCCAGATATTACCGCATAAAAGACAGGCATGCTGCCACATCATGGCTGGCCAGGCAGCCGCGGGCTGGGCAAACTGCATTTGCATAGGACTTTTTGCACAATGTGCTTGCCGCAAACCTTTAAAACGCTTATCGCTATTTATCAGGACGTAAGTGTAATGATGCCGTATGATAGGAATCGGTCTTGCAGCAGGAACAGGGGAAAGGGCATATCCTATGTCCAGAAGGGCTGGTGGTATCAAGTCCAAGGCTACTGTTCCCTTTCTTGGAAGGTCTACGATAAAATGGACACTCGATGAATTCAGCGCACAGAATGTAAAAGAGTACATGATGGTTGTAAAGGGTGATGCTAATTATGAGGAGATAAAAAGGGCCATTAGTTATGGTGAACACAGAGGAATACGCGTAAGATTTTCAAGACCAGAAGATGATATCACAAACGCAGGAAGCGCCGATGCTCTGCTAACAAACCTGGATAGGGCTGATATAACAGACACCTCGCTTGTTTTTCCTGTGGATTCAATCTATGACCTTGACTGGGAAGTTATGTACAAACTACATGCTGAAAGAGGTGCCCTTATAACCATAGTAGGTTTTGACTGTGATGGTCGTGATATTCTCAGAAAATATGGCATGATTAAATGGAATGGGGATAACAGAGTAACAGGTTTTGGTGAAAAACCAAAGACATTCGAAGAGATAAAGGAACAATATCCAGATATTGAACTGGAGGCCATACCTGATCTCACTCTTGTGGCAAGCGCTGGTGCATACATGGTTGACAGTGAACAATTAAGGAAAATCGCAGCTTCTTCAGACAAACTCAAAGCAATGCGAGATAAAGAGTTTGATATAGGAAAACAGCTTCTTCCTTGGCTTGTTGAAGAAGGATATCCTGTGTTTGTTTTCCGTGCATCAAGATATGGCGACCTCGGAACACCGCACGATTACCTTAAAACTATGTACAGATGCCTGGCAGGTGAGTTCGAATCCATAGAAAGGGTTGGTCTTGGTACTGTCTATGACGCTGATAGAAGGCTGTTTATAGATGAAACATCGCTTGAGATGAAGGACAGGGAAACAGGTAAAACACTTGTCAAAAAATTGGAACATGGAGATGTTGTTCTGGGTAAAAACGTCAGGGTGGGTAGATATGTTGAAGTGCAACCCGGAGTAGAACTTGATGACTGCAACGTGTCTGATGACAGTACCTTGCTTTCAGGTGCAAGAGCGGTGCGCTCAGAACTGCATGAGAGGTGCCTGTTGGGGGAAAATGCCTCAGTTACTGATTCTGTATTGGGTCTGAATACAAAGGTACATTCCAGCCCCCAATATCCCACAAGACTGGATCACTATGTCTTTATTGGTGACGGCGCAAGCATAGGAACCGGTTCAAGCATATACAATAACTGCATAATAGCGCCAGGCAGCGAAATCAGGCCGGGCACAAGAATGGTAATGGGCAAAATATCAGATTAATTGAACATTATTCTGAACAATATCCAATATGTATATGGTCTATCAGTTCGTATTGTTCATCTCTTTTTTCATATACATGCCTTATAAATCCGCTTTTTATTTCATGGTCAATAAAAACAAAACCTGAATCATTACTCTCCGATTGCCATGCGCCCCTGTCAATAAGCTGCTGTCTGGTAAAGGTTCTTCTGAATCTGAACATGCTTTAAACTAAAACAGAAAGGGTTAAAAACAGCTTTTTGTGCTTGATTTGGTTATCAGGCCACGAAAACAGGCCTCTTGGTAAGCAGGCGCGGAAGCGGAAGCGGCCTGAATGGCTTGCCGTCTGTGTCTTTCTTGATTTGCTTTGTTATTGCCTGCGCTGAAAGGGCCTTTACCTTGCCGGTCTCGCGGAACCTTACCGCGAGCTTGCCGGTCTTCTTTTCCTTATCACCAATCACAACTATGAGCGGGATCCACTCGGTCTCGGCATCCCTTATCTTCTTGCCAACGGATTCCACACGGTCGTCGATATCTACCCTAATACATTCCTTCTGCATCCTGTCCGCGATTGTCTCACAGTAGCTTACAAGGCTTTCATTCATCGGGCAGAGCCTGATTTGAGTGGGTGAGAGCCAGAGAGGAAGTATGGGGTTGGGAAGCATTGTGTTGTTCTTCCTTGCCTGCTCTTTCATGCAGGCCTTCTCGAGCAGCGCATACATCACCCTTTCTATTGAACCTGATGGTGAGAGATGAAGCACGAGCGGGAGCTTCTTCTTGTTGCCCTTGTCTGTGAAATAGATGCCATACCTCTCGGCATTCTCTATGTCAATCTGGTCTGTTGCAAGGCACGCTGCCTTGTTCAGGGCATCTATGAAATTCCATTCAAGCTTGAGCACGAAGTAGAAGAACCTCTTGTCCCAGACCTCCATGAGCACGGGCTTGCCCCATTTTTTGGCTATCTTAAGGATATGGGCCTTGTCCTTCTTCAGGAAATCCGAAACAGTCCTTATTGAGAATTCAAAATCACCCTTTTCCAGCCCCGCGCCGTTCTCTACCTTGTTTGCGAGCTCAAACCTTTTAAGGTTCTCTTCCTTAGCCTGCTTCATGTCAGCACAGATTGCATGGCAGTCTGGCATGGTGAAAGCTCTCAGCCTTCGCAGGCCGGCAAGCTCACCCCTTTGCTCAACCCTGAAGCTGCGCGTGAGCTCATACATTTTCAGGGGCAGGGAACGGTAGGATATGTTGGCGTCATGCGCCATGAGGAACTGTCCGAAACATGCACTGAAGCGCAGGAACACCCTTTTGTTCGGCGTCTCTACGGTATACTGTCTTGCAGGGAACCGGTTCATGTAGCTCTTCAGTGACGGGTGTTCATAGTCATACATCATCGGGGTCTCTACCTCAACCGCGCCATACTCTGCCATGTTCTGTGATACCCACTGCTCAAGCAATGACTTGACCATCTGGCCCTTGGGCAGGAACCTAAAGTGCCCGGGGTCGCTTCCGGGCTCATAGCCCACAAGCTCCAGCCTCTTCATCAGCTTTATGTGCGGGGGCTGCTCCCTGACCTCCCTGCTTTTTGCCATCTCATACAGGCACAGCTTCTCCAGCTTCTTGTGCCTGTCCATGTCAAACCCCGAAACCATCCCGTCCTTGAGCTCTATCTTATTCATCTTCCCTGACGGCTCAAGAATGTACCAGTTGGACTTCAGCGTCTCCTCCTTCTTGACAGCGTCCGAAACCTCTTCCGCTGCTCCCTTGCTTACGCCCCCGGCTGAGATGTCCCGCGAGAGCTCTGATAGCGGATGGCCTTTGCACTTGATATTAAATGCCTTGTACCAGCCGAACGGAGCGCGCCTGACAGTGAGCTTGCCTTTGGATTTCTTCAATCCGGCCTCCACGGCCTTCAGAACCTTGAGTGCCGTGCCCGGGCTGCCCGGGCTCTGGGACAGGTGCACATAGGGATAGACAACAATCTTCTTTGCCTTGACCTGCTTTGCAACATCCTCTATCTCGGAGATGGCCTTGCCTGCAACAGCGGTTGGGTTCTTTTCATCGCCCTTCTCAACAGAACTAAAGGCCACGAGCGCCTCCCTGACACGCACGGGCTTCTTTGCTGCCTTCTCTGCAGAGGCCAGGGCCTTCTTCTTAGGCTCCCATTCCACGAAATCAGAGTGCAACAACAGTAGCTTCATCTAAACCCTCCGGATACCTTATTATTGGTGCTTGTAATAAATAAATCAGAAGCAGTTCCGTCACAATGTCCGATATTCACCCTTCATCTGAACACCATTTAAATATAATAAACCATATTTTATAAATCTTATGCAGATAGCCCTGTCGTCTAGTGGTCAAGGATAGGAGGCCCTGGTAACCCCTTTCGCATTGGTTGAACTGAAAGCGTCAACGGAAAACGCAAAGGGTGAGGGAGACCTCCAGACCCAGGTTCGAAAAACGCAGTTACCTGAGTTCAGTATTCTCCTGTAAATCCGGGGAATCAGAGGGAACTTGGGAATGAGGGGGTGGAACCCCCTGCGTTCCAGAATCCTGGCGGGGCTATTGTTTATTTTCGCCTGGAACTGAAAGAAAACGAAAGATTCATAAAAGCGGCCGCTAAAGTATTTAAAGCGGGGTGAAAATCTTTTTTATGCATAACGAAGATGAGGAAAAGATAACCCTGGACAGGGAGACCTTCAAGACGCTTTCTTCAGGCACGAGGATAGATATAATCAAGAGCCTCGGCGTCAGGCGCAAGACACTCAGCGAGCTGTCAAAGCAGTTCGGCATGTCCGTCTCAACGGTCAAACAGCACCTTGACAACCTTGCAGGAGCAGGGCTCATTGAACAGATGGATGACGGGCACAAGTGGAAATATTACGAACTGACAAGGAAGGGCAGGGGCGTGCTCAACCCGGAAGACAGGAAGGTCTGGATTCTGCTTTCGCTTTCTGTGGTTGCTGTGCTGCTTACGGTTGCGGACGCATTTACGGGCTTTTTTGCGGTGCTGCTGTCAAGCCGCAGGCCCTTTGAGGTTCTGGCCGGTGTGGCAGAAAGCATAGGAAAGGATGCTGCCCCCCTTACCGGAAACGGGGATGCAGGCGGGATTACTGGGGCAGTAGCAGCCCATGGCGCCCTGCCATGGATTCACATTGTGCTGATAATCGCGTTTTCAGTGCTTGCCGGCTTCTTCGCGACTCGGGCCCTTAAGAAAAGGCGGCAGCTTTAAAAATAATCATCCGTTAAAGAAAGGCATGAAAACGAGGGTTGTTGCTTTGGATATATATGGCACCATTTTATCCAGCTCTGACTATGAGAATGCAATGCCCTTCAGAAATGGCTTTGAGGAATTTGTGAAGAGATGTCATGATGCTGAAATTGATATAGTCACAGCTTCTGACTCGGAAATAAATATGCTGAGAATTGATTTGCAAGAAGCATGCAGAAAATCAGGAGTTTTGGATATGAACATATTTGACAGTTTCTATTATCTGAACACATACCCAAAGCAATTTTCCCAGTTAATTGAAGATTATGGAATAAAACCAGAGGAGCTCTTTGTCATAGGAGATAATTATGAAAGTGATTTGCGAGAAGCAGAAGAGGTTGGCTGTCAAGTCTTGATAGTCCCAAAATATGATTTAGTAGGAGACAGATTTGATTTCTCCTCAATACAAATTAAATGAAAATCAGCCGATTACCAGAATAGTCTTTTGACGGATATTAAAGTTAATAAATATAAAGAAAAACCACAATTAATTAAACAAAAATGAAGGAGGGATTTCTATGATGTCGGATATTCCAAAAAGGCTTGAAAAACTAAACAAAGAGGATCTTGACAACGAGATTCTGCGCGTAGGTATAATTGCAGAGCTTGATGCCATAAACCTTTATGAGCAGCTTGCGGCAATGGCAGGCAACAATAATACCAGGAAGATACTTCTTGACATAGCAAGGGAAGAAAAGACGCACGTTGGCGAGTTCCAAACACTCCTGTTGAAAGGTGATAAGGAGCAGGTCAAGGAGCTTGAAGAGGGGAAGAAAGAAGTTGAAGAAGAGCTCTCTGAATAAGGTGTCTGTTTTATATTTTATGTTTAATGACATAGTATGGATATGGAGAAACCAATATGGATGAAGATTTGAAGGCCCTAAGTGAAGATAAAATCAATAAAATGCTGAAGAATTTTCCGGGATGGGGGTTCCATGACAACAAGATAAGCAAAGAATTTGAGCTTGGAAAATTCATGGACTGCCTTACATTCGTAATGCGTCTAGCACCGTTTTGTGAGTCAATTGACCATCACCCGGATATCCATATCTTTTATTCAAAGGTATTGTTTGAGCTTCAGAGGTTTTCTATTGGCGGAAAAGTAACTGAAAGGGATTTCAAGGTTGCTGAAGAGATTGAAAGGCTTTATAAACATATAACGAAACAGAAACCATAATATTTAAATTCTCTTGCCGTATAATATACTATGCAAAACAGCCAGCGAAACTATTTCGGTTTTGGTTATTTCTTTAGCCGTTAGTTTCATTGGCCAGTGCTCACCTGATTCTTGATTCGTTTCGAGCCTAGACATAGCTCGATTCTTTGCATCAACTATCAGGTGAGCCACAGCTATAACGGCTCTTTAGAGGTTTCGTGCCTTACGGTACGTCAGCTGCTGATGCAGATATAGCCTTCTGTAAAAAGCCGTTGAGCAGAAACCCTGTGAATATGAGGAGTTGAAAGTAATGACATACGATACGCGCATAACAGAAGCGGAACTGCCGCATTACCTGCAAAAACCGGCAGGACGCGAAAGACTGAGAAATGAGGTAACCCGCATAACCGATAGCATAGGCGTCACAAGGCAAGAGGCCCTTGAAATTGTACTGGCGGCATGGGCTGGCGGCGATGGCAGCGCTGTTCCAGAAGATGCAAGGCGGTATGCTCTCGGGCCCTAATCTTTGAGCTCTTCCTTGAGTATCCGGGCTATGGTCTTGCCGTCAGCCCTGCCCCTGAACACCTTCATGACCAGGCCCATATAGGCGCCGAAGGATAGGCCTTTCTTCTGCTTTATAATCTTCTTTACCTCGGCGCGGATATCGTCATCAGAGATTGCTTTTTTCAAGACTTTTTTGATGATGGCTTTAATGTTTTCTGGATTGTTTATAATTTGTTTTACAATATCAAAGAATGCTTCTTTAGGTATTTGGTTTCCCTTAATAGCTTCAAATAATTCGATTATTCTACTATCACTTATTTTTTTCGCTTCTGGTGATGTAAGAAATATAATTGCAAGTTTCTTGTCGCATTTGAAAATTTTTGCAAATAATTTATATCTTTCAGATTGTATTATATGTTTTGCAACTTCTTCATTAAGATCATGCTCTTCTATCAATCTTTCTTGTTTTTCGATTATTAATTCAGGTATAGATTTTTTAATTCTTTCTATTTTTTCTTTTGTTATCTGGATTGGCGGACAATCCGTTTCTGGATATAATCTAGATGCTCCTGGCATAGGTCTCATAAATTCTGTTTTTCCATTAGGAAGAGCCTTCCTAACATCTTTGCTGACTCTCTTCCTTTTTTTAATAAGCGCCAGCTGACGCTTTGTTTCAAGTTCAACTATCTTGGGAATAAGATTAAGCTTCTGGACACCTTTGATTTCACAACGAGCTCCACCCTTTATTGAAATATTAAGATCTTCTCTTATTGTCCCAATACCACGCTTTACTTTTCCTGTGCTACGTAGAATCATCCCTATTTTTTCTGCAACCTCGCGCGCCTGCTCAGGTTCATGAATATCGGGACTGGTACCTATTTCAACAAGTGGTATCCCCAGCCGGTTTAAGCCATACGTTACGCATTTCTTATCTCTTTTCAAAATCTGGGCGGCATCTTCCTCAAGACAGATATTGGTTATCCCAACTTTTCCAAAACTTGTTTCAATCCAGCCATTCATACCCACGAGCGCAGTCCTCTGGAACCCGGATGTATTGGATCCATCAAGGACAGTCTTACGCATAACTTCAATTTCTTCAGGGATATCAGAATTGACCATGATCGCTATTTGGAGTGCTATTTTCAGTGCGTCCTTGTTTATAGGATGAATTGGTTCCTCGTCTAATTCCACGGCGCAACTTTCATTCAGGTATACTTTGTATCTAAATGTTCTATCCTTGAGGGTCTCAAATGAGGCAGCAACGTCAATATATCCCATTTCTCCGGCAACCGGTCTTAATTTTCGTTCTATCTCAAAAACAGGTTCTTTGTCTTGGAATGCAGCAGAACACTTGCAAAAAAGCTTGTGTTTTGTAGCGAGTTGTTGATGTACTTCAATTCCACATTTCATTCCTAGTTTTTTATAATCTAACATATCAATTCCTTATGCCATTCTGGTAATTTATATCGCCTTGTATTTCTTTTTATGATTTTGGAGAATAAATGCTCTAGTACGCCACTACAAAATATTGGTTCTTTTTTCTTTGTATATTTTGGTTTAATATCAAACACCTCTTCTATTGTTTTTATTAATTTAGTTGTTTCAAGGCCTACGGATCTGTTGTATGTTCTTGATAAACTAATACTATCATCTCTTAAGCGCACGACCCTGGCTATATCAATTATTTTTTTATTGAAATATAATGGTAATCTAACAGAATTTATTGAACCCTTGCTCATTTTCCATCTTTGTGCTTTTAAAATATTCAGGATATCTTCTTTCAAATAACCCTCCTTTCGCAACAAATTCAGAATTTCTAAGAATTTAATGTTTTTTCTTCCATTTATTTTTATTCCATGTTTTTCGAGAAGAGATTTACCATTAACAATGAAAATTCTATTGGAGTCAAAAATTTTACTATAATCCAATTTGCCATTAAGAATAAAATTTTTCGAATTTAATTCATTTTCAACAAACATATGCTTACTTTTGTCGTGTTTCTCCAACCACAATCTCTTTCTTGGATGATAAAATCCCAATAATTCTTTATATTTACCAAAAAAAGGAGCATTTATTGTCACTTTAAAAGACTCGTTTCTTGTTTTATGAATAGAAGAACTTTCCCACAATACAGTTTTTATATTATTTCTCTTCAAAAACTCATTAAATGAATAAATTAGCTTTCTATTAACCATTTCTAAAGCTATTTTTCTACTTTCTCTGGCTACCATCCCATCTCCATCCATTACTCCAAGCCAGAAGAACTTCTCTAATTTATTATCCTTGTATATTAATGGTATTTCGAATGTAAGTGTTTTCGGTCCCGGTTTAATTCCAAATTTGTCTTTAAATAAAGTTTCCATTCCTTTGTTTCTGAATTGTAGAACATACTTGTTACCTTTTTTTCTTAAACCAGGAGTATCAATATTCAATAAAATCTTGATAATGTTTTTTATATTATTCAAAAATTTTTTGGAATATCTAAGTTCTTCAGCTGTAGAACTTCCATCACTAAATTCAAACCTTCCAGATCTACCATCCTTATAATAACTACCATCAGCTGCAAAAAATCCCATGAAATATGCGAATTTCGGATCATGAATTATTTCCATATCTTTAATTCTTACTTTCATTCAAGATAAGTCTTTAGCATTATAATTTGAGTACTAATAGATTTAGGGACGGGCCGAATAAGCAGGTAGCTATCGAGGCCCGATTCTGAGAAAGCGATGCCCGAAGGGCGAAAATTATTAAGAATGAGCTGGCGAAACCCAAGCGAATCTTAAGATTTTCAGCTTCTGTTGTGTTTAACAAACTTCAGTACAAAAACGTCCCCACAAGCGTCCTTTTTGTTATCTCGCCTGCATAATTGGTCAGCATCATCTCCCTGACCTTGTCAGGATCCCTGGTGTGCCCCAGTGCCCATCCAAGCTTTACATAAGCGGTCTCTGGAAGCATGTCGCCGAGCGGCACTGCACCTGTCTTGAGAACCGCCCTGCCCTCTGAATAGACGTTGTTATTAAGCCTGCCATAAATGGTCTGCGGTGCCAGGAACACAGGCATGCCCGAATCAATGGCACGCTTCATCACAGGAAGCCATGACTGCGTCTTTGAAGGCACCTGACCAAGCCCCGTTGCCTGAATCACAAAGCCCTTGTATCCCTTCTTTATGAGGTGTTCCAACAGACCGGGCTCAGAGCCCGGGTAAGCCTGAAGCATTGCGATTTTTGGCTCGAATTTTGCGTCAAGCCTGACCTTGCCATTGTCATCCCTTTTGGTGTAGCGCCTGTTCTTTATCTGGAGCTTGCCGTCAGGCCATATCTTCGCAAGAGGGTACTCGTTTATTGGCCTGAATGCATCCCTTCTCTGCGTGTCCATCTTTCTTACCTTACTGCCGCGTGAAAATATGCAATAGTCATCATCTATCCTTCCATGCATACATATGCCAACTTCTGCGATATCAGACAATGTTGCAAGCGAGGAGCACACAAGATTCATGCCAGCATCCGAACTTCCGCGGTCAGAACTGCGCTGGCTGCCTGTTATCACTATGGGCTTGTGCAAGCCGCGCAGGAAGAACGAAAGTGCAGCAGCAGTGAAGTGCAGGGTGTCTGTGCCATGCGTGACAATGAGACCCTTTATTTCTTTCTTGTTCAGCTCTTTTGCACATTCCTTTGCCAGCTTCTGCCAGTGTTCATGGTCCATGCTCTCGCTCATTATGGTAAATGGTGTAAGAATGCTCTTGATATTGACAATCTTCTCAAGCTCAGGCATGTTGTGCAATATCTCTGCCGGTTTGCTTAGGCTCGTTACACCGCCTGTTTTGTAATCAAGTCTTGAGGTTATGGTGCCACCGGTTGATATCATGGAAATCGCAGGCTTCTTTGCATTGAATTCCAGCTTCAGCAGGCTCTTCTTAATCCTGCCCATCTCAAACTCCTCCTCCTGCTCAATGGCATCAGGCTCCCTGCTCCTGGTTTTCTTCACAGAAATGCCTTTTTCAGCCTTGATGCCGATGTTGTATCCGTTATCCAGCTTAATAACAAGCGTATCCGCGTCCCCGGACTCGGTCTGCGGCATCAGAAGCCCCTCGGTCTTCCTGCCCTGTTTCGCAATAACAACCCTGTCCCCGACCCTGACCTTGCTCTTCTTCAGAAGCTTATTTACTTTATCTGAATACATGATAACACCATCCTTTCAATGTAAGGGGTATTGATACTTCAAGGGGGGATATCCCCCCTTAAGCTGCTCGACTTTCTTGGAATATGACATGTGTTATATTTGGCGCGGGCAATTAAAAAGCTCTATTTTGTTTTTATATGATATCATTATCTCACCACCAAACCCATTATCCTCTTCCTCAGAGGGAAGATTGATATCGCCAATATGGCTGTCCCGATCAGAGAGGCCGGTGCCCAATAGTTTGTCGCGACTTTTCCAGCACCAAGCGCTATGAAAATTACCTCATCAATCACCATGCCAAACCCAACAGCAAAGACGATGGTTTTCAGAACTGGATGTTTGTTTGGCATCACCAGCCCAATCAGCACGATTATGAGCCCGAAGCCAATGTGATGGATTTCAAAGCCGAGGATTATCACGTCGATGTCAAGGGCAGGGAAAAGGAACAGAAAAATCCTGAAAAGCAGGATGGTCAGGACGAATACAATGTAGAAGAGGTTCTGTTTTTCCATTTTCATATACATAATTGGGGCTATTGATAGAAATAACTATTGCCTGCCCCCGACCCTGTGGCCGTACAGCCGAGCAAGGTGCACAACATAATCAACAATCTCCTTTGTGCCCATCTTGCTACTGCCTACCTCGCGGTCGGTGAATACATAGGGCACCTCCTTGATGCGCTTGTTGTGCCGGCCCTTGACAATGACCTCGAGTCCTATCTTGTAGCCCGTGGGATTGAGCCGGACGCCGTCTATTACACCCCGGCGGAAGAAGAAGAATCCCGAAACTGGATCCCTGACGCTTGTCAGGCCCCGTGCAATCATAGTGGCGCCGCGTGATATAATCTTGCGCTTCATAGGCCACTTCTCTATGCCACCCCCTGCTACGTGCCTGCTGCCTATGACAAGCTCTGCCTTGCCTCCCTGAAGGGGCCTGAGCATGTCTGGTATTGACTCAGGCGGATGTGACATGTCAGCATCTGTGACGCCTATGATGCCGCCCCGGACGTGCCCGAATCCCTCGACAACTGCAGGGGAAAGGCCCTTGTTCCTGAACCTGCGCAGCACGCGGACATTGTATTGCCTGCCCAGCTTACCGGCTATCTCCCATGTCCTGTCAGGCGAGTCGTCATCCACGACCAGCACCTCGCCATTGATGCTGTTCTGCCTGAATACGGAAAATATGCGGGGGACAATCTTCTGTATGTTGTCAGCCTCGTTGTATGTCGGGATGATGATTGAAACGAGTTCATCCTTTTGTCCGGGCTCTGCTGAAACGGTTTTCGGCGGCAGCTTCAGCCCGCCGAAGGAGCTCCCAGACCATGTCCACTTGAGGTTTACTATGTAGTTCCACAGTACAGCGCATGCTATGCCGAAGAGGTTGGCATAGAGGTAATAGATGCCCATGCTTACAAGTGTGAAGAGAGCTGCCATATTGATGACAAGCCCGCCAAGCGAGACCGCATTGAACTTCAGCCCGCGCCTGCCCATGCCACTGTGCCCGTGCGACCTGTCCCTGAATGTCCATGCATCGTTGAGAAGGAAATTGGTTATGATGGAAACCTCAATGCCTATGACGCCTGAGACAAGGTAAAAGAGCCCGGCAAACTCTGTCAGGATCCAGAGCAGGCCTTCGTTTACTACAACTCCGCTCGCGCCTACCGCGCAGAACTTGAGAAAGCGTCCAAAAGACATAATTAGAATTGGGGTTTCTCTTTTTTAGGCTTTTGTTCTTTGGTCTCTTTGCCCTTTTTTTGCATTGCTGTTTCTGCTTCATCCGCAGTTTTAACATCAGGCTCTGGTTCTCCTTTTTCAGGTTCTTGTTTTTTGATTTCTTTCTTTCCGGGTTCCTTCTCCATAGTGGTCTCTTCTTTGGCGAGCACGGCCTGCTTCTGCTGCCCGGGCTCCGGGCCCGGTGCGGCTGCCTTGAACCCGCCTGCCCTTGCCTGCATCAGCCTGTCCTTTAGACCACCAATAGCACCGCCCGTCTTCTCTTTCTTGGCAATCACCATCTCTTCAGGAAGACGGACTGTTACGATGCCTTCGGCGTCAATGCTCGTCTTTGTTTTGATTTTTGCAGGCGGCTTCTGGATGCCTCTTGTCCATATCGCTTCGTTGAGGCGCTGTGATATCTTGACATCAGCGGCCTTCATGTGCCTGAAAAGGAAATGCTTCAGCGTGGAAACAGCCCTGCTTCCCCTCTTGTTTCTTGGCGCCTTCAGCCATTCTTTCCTCAAAGGAACCGTATATATTCTCTCTCCGGTTGGCTCTTTTGATTTTTCCTTTGCCATATGCTATACCTCAAATATCATACCTTTAGCCTGTCCTTTCTCCAGCTCTTTGTTGGTACCCTTATCCTTCTTGTGCGGGCGTGCTTGAGGCCGAACTTCTTTATGTCGGCCCAACGCGGCGCAGAGCGCCTTTTGCCACTGGATATTAGCCTGTTCTTCCTTCCCGATGGCTTGTTCCTGCTCATGTTTTATGCACCGTCTCATCTTATTTTCGTGTTATGTTAATGTCCTTTTTCTTTGACAGGAAATTAAGTATTTCCTTCAGCTTTTCATCCGTTATCTGGTTGCGGATTTTTCCTGCCTGAAATATCTGAATCAGATAGAGTTCAACTTCGCCGGCCAGCTGTGCGTTGGCCGCGCGGACACGTGACAGCCGCTCAATGGCCTCCTTTGTCAGTATCTGGTAGAGAAGCTTTTTCTTCATTTCCTCAATCTGCTGCGCCTGCTTCCTGTGCTGCAGCTGGCTGAAATCAATGCTGTTTGCATCATCCATAACAATGAATCACCCCTTTTTCAGCTCCTTTGCAATGCCATTGAGGAACCTGTGGCCCTCTGCCGTTATGATTCTGCCTTTCCCCTTTTCTGTTTTAACGAAACCGGCGGATTCGAGTTGCTGAAGTATTTTCCTTATCACCGAACCGGAAGCCTTTATTTTCCTGTCGGGCTTGTGCCCCATGTTTTTTCTGCTCCCGTATGGGCTTCTAAGCCTTGAAACGCCAATCCCCTGCTGGTTAAGGTAAAGCTTCCTGAGGAGAGATGCTGCCCTGAGCTGCCACCAGTTTTTCTGTGAAGGCACCCTTTCCTTGTCCGGGCCGGTTTTTACAAAGAGTGCCCATTCCGGGGCCTTGAAGCTATCCATTCCCTGCATCTTTTCTGCAGCCTTCTCTATTAGTTTTTGCGAATCCGCTTCCGTTATCATGCATAACACCTTTAGTATTCCTGTGAGCTATTTGTTCATTTAGGTATATAAGTTATTGCACTTTTGGATGTTAATGTTTTTATTAATATGTATATCACCAGTATGTCCACCAGAACAAACATCGCTATCATAAAGATGCCAACCATGAAGGACGTCGCCATGCCGGGAAGATTGCAGGCAGAGGATTCCAGGTCAGACAGGCATTCAATGTGCGTCATTATCATGGTATCAAATATGAAAAACATGAAAAAGCATGATATGAATATTATCACCATGCTGACGAATATCAGGAGTTTCATATTCAATGGCCTCCCCTTTCGGCTGGCTTTCTTTTATTGTTCTTTTCCCTTCTGTATGGGTGTCTTGAAACATTGCCGCATTCCAGGCATTTTATTATTACTGCACGCTGTTTTGGGCTTGTCCTGACACGGCAGTTTTCGCCCGGGACAAGGTAGCTGAGGCATTTTCTGCAGAATCTTTTCCTTAGGTCTTTGGGTATGTGCACATTGTACCGCATGCCGATTTTAACCGCAAGCTCCACATACCTTCTTGAGCGTTCTGGATGCCTTTTGTGCTCTTTTTCGGCCCGGCTGAAAAGTTTCCTTATCCTTTCCATGGCACTTTTCTTCTGCCATTCGGGTTTAGCAGAGCTCTTTCTCAATTTTCACACCCCGTTTTAACATTTGTAGAAACAGCTAATTAATCGTTTCCTCTTGGCTCCCGGGCACGCTTGTTGGTTCCTTTCCATTCTTGGTTCCGTGAACCTGTTCCCTGTCTATCGTAAGCTTTATCTTGTTCGTCCTTCCCATCGGCTCAACCTCAATGATTCCGCGGCTGCTTAGGCTCTTCACCAGCCTTGAAACCTTTGCCTTTGAAAATTCAGAGCTCCTTACGAGAACCTTCTGCATCGCGCTGTATTCGTTGCTTTTCAGTATGTCTA
>Ga0180433_10006340_pt1 | contig 15562 bp, 13 predicted proteins | sample SS_ome_8_FD_132980 | JGI IMG/M metagenome (GOLD analysis project Ga0180433, IMG submission 132980) | Hypersaline lake sediment archaeal communities from the Salton Sea, California, USA - SS_1_D_1 metaG | ecosystem: Environmental > Aquatic > Non-marine Saline and Alkaline > Hypersaline >... | reverse complement strand
TGAAGTATAGATAGGCGTCAATATACAGATAAATAAAGGAGAGAAAATCAGCCCTATTAATTGATAATAGATTATATCATCCATTATAATCAGGAAATAATTTCTTGTGTTTGGATTGTACCACGATACAACGGTTGCTGAATCAATATTCCAGAAAAATCCAATGATAAATTGGTAAACCAAGTTAATGGTACTGATTATGATGGATGTAATTATAAAAGCTCCAATGATTCTCCAAAAATTCCCACGAGAAAGATTGCGGGCTTCACTTAAGGGTTTATCAATTTGATTTTCACGATAAGTAAAGAAGACAAAAATATAGTATCCCAAGAGTATTGTACTCGGAATAAAAATAAGGAGGGTTCCTAAGGGTACAAATATACCAAAAATTAGTAAGATTATTAGGAACTTGCTATTAAAAATACTTTTAAATCCTTCTTTAAAATTACCAACATAGTTAGTGTAAGAATTATAAAGTTGAACCGCCACAATACTCATTGCTAAAGTAGTGAAAATAGCTCCAGAAATGCTGGATATCAAATTTATTACATAGGTTAAAACTAAGTATTCTACTAAGATATTCAAATCCGCATCGGTAATACTCAATGGGTCCTTTTGATAAATTGCATCGACAATTGGAGTCATTTGATAATATTGCCAATTTAAGTTAATTACTAATAAATTACTAATAACAATTGAAATCACTAATAAGAGTGCGAAGGGAAGGATAAGCTTAAACCAATTTTTTGCAAAAAGTCTAAATCCGTCTGATAGAAGTTGGCTAAACCGTAGGTCTGCAAACCTTCTTAGATCTTGATTATCATCCGACATATTTTTTAATATTTTTGAAATTATTTATAATTTTTTAATAAAAAACATAATTATACAAATTCTTCATATCATTATGTGAGATTTTAATCGAAAAAAATAAATTTAGCAAATATATATTATTTAATCAATAGGCATGTTCACACAAAAACCCCCTTCTCGTCAAATTCCCGGAATTCTGTCATATATGGAATATTTTTCATCTAAAAAGGCGGCATATTCAATCTTTTTTAGTATTATTGGGATTATTGGTCTTCTTTCTTTTATTTTCAACGTTATTTATACCGATATTTGGAACTTTATTTATTTTGTTTTGGTAATTATAATATTTCTCATTATTTCGGGTACAGGTGTAATAGTAGCGGTATTTTATTATGCAAAACGGGCACCTATACTTGCTGCTCCACCAAATGGATGGGCAGTTCAATTAAATGCATTTTTAACTGGCATAATTGGAATTTCTTTCCTAATAGGACAAATTCTAGTTATATTTTTGAGAAATATCGCTTTTCAAGAGGTATTTTTTATTTTAGGAACAATAATAGCCTATATTATTGGTTTTGTTTTATATTATTCATTTACCACGGCAGGAACCTATGGTAATCTTATTTTAGCTTTAGCACAACCTGTTGTGGGAATTTTATTGTATAGCATTTTTACCGCACAAATAAGCCTTCTATTCTTCCTTAAAGCTATAATTTTCTTTTGCTCATGTGCCTTCATTTTTGCCATCCCTTATGCTCGAAGTATGGCCCACGTAAGTGATATCTATCGTGAGGCTACAGGAATTGGGGGTTATCCCTTCATTCGCGCCTTTATTTTATCGATGATGACTGAAGGGAATGATGAGATGATTGAAAGCTTTTTTGATCGAATTGGGATATTAGAGGAAGTAAAAATTCAATATTTAGCAATTCGAACTACTAAAAATAAGAAACTAAAAGGTTTATTTTTTGTTCCAAATATACATTTCGGTCCTTTTAAAACATGCGGTTCATCTGATTTGCCAGAACATATCTATGAGAAATTTAATTATATAACTGGAACGACAGTATATCATACAACCAACGATCATACCCAAAATTTAACCTCTCAAAACGAAGTGGATAAAGTTCTGGAACAAATAAGAAATGATGTAAATAAAATTGAAAATGATGAATCTCTTCAATGGACAAATAATATTAAGAATGTTACCAGAAAGATATCCAATTCTGCTAAACTTATTGGTACCATTATCGATAATACCGCAATAATTTTTGTAACACGACATCCTTTACCTTCTGATGATATTCAAGCAGCCATAGGGGAAAAAATTAATGAGATCGCAAAAGATTACGGATATAATGATATTGTCATTATTGATTCTCATAATTCTATCATTGGAGATGAGATTCTAATCAAACCAAAATCCTATGAAGCACAAGACATAATTAGTGTTTCTGAAAAATTTTTACGATCAGTAAAAAAGGAAAAGAATCAAGAACGAGGAATTAATAAAGTTCAATATGGTGTGGCAAGAGATTCTTTAAGTCAATATAGTGAAAAAGAAGGTATTGGAAGTGGGGGTTTGGTGGTTCATATGTTTAAGGATACTATTACAAACCAACAGACTGCATTTATTCATTTTGATGGAAACAATGCATTTGTAGATATAAGATCATATATCCTTAATATGCTCCAAAATAGAGGTATAGAAAGAGGAGAAATAACTACTTCTGATTCTCATACTGTTGCAAGAAAGTTTACTCGGAGAGGATACTCTCCTATTGGAGAAAAAATTAAACTCCAAACTATTTTAGAAAAATTAGATATTCTCTTACCTCAAGCGAGTAAAAATTTAGAGGATGTAGAATTTTGCTACTATAAATCGATTATTCCTCAAATAAAAATATGGGGGGATCCCAAATATTTTGATGTAATTATGAATACCCTTCAAGAATGTATTAGAATCTCCCAAAGGTTATTAACTCTTAGTTTAATATTGCCTACGTTTTTCTCGTTAATCTTACTTTTATTTTTTTATCAAATTACGGATGTTTTTAATATATTTTAAAAATCATCGCTAATAGTATCACCGTGATATTATACGGATATCATGCAGATTCATATAAAGAAATAGCTCTTTTTGTGTTAATAAATTCTTTTCAATTGAATAATGTATGTTAAGCACTGAGTTAAATAAATTAGTAAAAGTATCATTCATAGGGCATCCAGCAGTGGGTAAAACGACTATGCTTAAATTGTTAGCTAAAAATACTATTGATCGCATCTACTTACCTACACATGGATTTGATTTAAAAACTGTTAAAATAGAAAGTTTTACTCTTAAAATATGGGATTTAGCAGGACAAAAGAGTTATTTAAAAACATATAGTAAAGATCATCTTTTAGGATCTGATATTATCATTGTAGTTACTGATTCTACTCCGCGAAATGTTCTAAGTTCACGAGAATTAATCAATTATGCCACTCATTTTGTTAGCGATGATTGTCCGATAATTGCGATTGCAAATAAACAAGATTTGAAAACCGTAGATGGACGGATGAATCCTGAAAGAGTGAGAGAAATTCTCAAGGTAAAAACGTATGGTCTTACAGCAATCAATCCTGGAGAGCGTATGATTCTAATAAATATTATACGAAAAGAATTAGAACGAGTAGCAATTAAAAGAGGTATGCGTGAAGATGAATTTTAAGGAAAATGAGTTATTTGGAGCGGCTCTCATTGGTTTTGATATGATAGACGGTCCATTTTTGAAATGGAAGCGAGAATATATCAAATCGGAAGATATGATGAATCTAGATGATTTTGCGATGAACTTCTATTTAGCATTTCGGGGAGGAAATGCGGGTAAGAAACCAAGAGCTATCTTATATGATAAATTTTACATCGTTGCGTTTCCAAAAGATTTAGAACTCTGCTGTCTTTTTATGAAACCACAAGGAATTGATAATAATATCAAGCAGCTCAACAAAGTCGCTTTTCGAATCATAAATGAAATGGAACTTGAGGAAGAACAAGATGATGGCCCAGATCAATCTGATGAAGATACCTTAGAAGAAGTAAAAAGATTAATAGTGAATATACTTAATGGTACTAAAATGACAACCCCTGAATTGCGCAGATATTTCAAATTAAGCAATGCTGAAATATGGAAGATTATGTCAGAGTTAGAGGATGCTCATAAAATTCAGCGCAATGGTAAAAAGGGAAGAGCTGTACTCTGGATAAGTTGCTAATATTTTATTTTTATTTTTATTTCAAATTTTTTATACCCACTTTATCTGGTTCTGTGCTCCCAACCTTTTTCTTTTGTGAACATTCGAGAAAACATAATATTACAAATATCAGGGAGTGGCTTATCTTCGTTTTTTATAGTAATGTACCGAAGTACATGATTAATGATAAATATACCAATTAATTCTGCATGATAACTACCCATATTACTAAGTTTTTCTCCTGAAAATTTGATATCTAAACCCTCATTTTCGGTCCAAATAATTTCTGCAAACATATGAGGAAAGAATTCTTTTTTGATTCTCCACCCTGAATCTGTTTTCCATACTTTTGCTCCAATAAATTCTGGGAGATCGTCCTTATCTTTATTAGTTAAATAATTAAATGGTTTAGATCGCTGAATTAAGACTTTTTTCATAAGATCTGTTTTCTTATCATAATTTTTTTCAAATGGTTCTTTTTCTTTTAATAACCGTTCGATGAAATCCATCACAATATCGATATATGTGGCCGTATCTTCGCCTGGAACCCAATAAGAACGATCACCTGAGAAGAAAAATTTAATTTCTGCCTCAATTTCATCCCCAAATTCATCTCCATAATATGTATAACTGAAATGGATTATAACTTTAGGAAACAACTCAATGCGTATTGTCCAGTCTTCATCCATTCCCAGGTCTTGGAATTTAGCACCTAACTCTGTAGTTATAATATTTTCAAGTATGATGTGATCAAGATCAATAAAAAGATGATATTTATTTTTACTTATATTTTCTAACTCAACCTCATGAGGTCCTCGTACCCCCGTAGCGTCAATTTGTCCTACAGTCCATAATTTAAGCTTTTCTTTGCTCATAATGTTAGCCTTCTATGACATTAATTATCAAAATTATGCTTAGCTTTTATTTCTTTTTTAATCTACTTACAAAGAAACCTTGTGTATTATGAATCGAAGGAAACAGTCTACCCGTTCCTTTTAAGACTTTGTTGTTTATTTTATAACTAGGAGAGAAGAATTCTGGTAGTTCTAATGGGGATATTTGATCATAGATTTCATTTATCTGATATTCCCCTTCTTCTGGATATAAGCTACAAGTTGAATATACTAAAATTCCTCCCGATTTTAGGAGATTAAGGCTTGATTGAATCAATTTCTTTTGAATTGTTACACATTGATTAAGAAATGCATAATTCTGACGCCATTTAAGTTCGGGAGTAGATATAAAGGTTCCACTTCCCGTGCAAGGAGCATCAACTAAGATCTTATCAAATCTTATACCTAATTTCACGGGTAAGTTAATTCCATCTGAATTTAACAAAAATGTATTCAATACCTTCATATTTAAGAAAAATGCTTTAGTAAATTGTAATCGTGACTTGCTAAAATCATTACAGAGAAGTCTTGATTGCTTATTACTTAATTGCATAATCAAACTAGATTTAATACCCGGAGCCGCGCATAAATCGCATATATATTCCTTTTTAAATGGTTTTAATAATCCTACTATTGCTGCGGAACCCTTATCTTGGAAGACCAAAACATTATCTCTGTACCATTTACTGGTAATTATCTTGCTTTTATATTTAGCTTGAATATGAAGGATGTATGGGATTTCTTTATCTTGTTTTATTTTAATTCCTTCTTTCTGTAAATCGCTTTCAATTAGCTTTAATATTTCTTTTAATGGTTTATTAAAAGCCAAACTGTTAACTCTTAAGCTTAGAGAATTTTGGGAATGATATTGATTCATCATTCTGATATTCTTCTTTAAGAAACTATATTTCATTACTGGTAATAAGCGTTCTATAAAGAAACTAGGAATGGCTTCACTAATACTTAATGCTTCCACCTTCATTTTACCTTTCAATGCGATAGTCCAAGAAAAATTTTCTAATCTTTTTAAATATATAAGCAATTTCTCATTTTGATCGACCTCCATTAAAATATCTTGAATTTTGGCTTTCTCAAACATAACTCGATAAGTCGTATAAAGTAAAAGTTCCTTTTCAACGTGTAAGTTTTTTTCTAATGATCGTAAGGTTTTATTGATGATAAAATTCAATTTACTCCAATATCTTACTATTTCATAGTAGTAATGAGTTATTTCATTGTTTTTACGATTTTCTGCACTTAGAATTTGGGTTCTACCTTGAATAAATTCAGATAATAAATGCAAAATTATTTTTACAGCTTTCATATTGATTATTACCTACCACCAGTTAATCAGGAATGAGTATATGATATATTATAAGATTAAATTTACTAACAAATTTCAGGGTTTAACCACGAAATTTGTATTTCATGTTCACATATGAAAATATGGCAACTCCCGAAACTGATAATATCACTTCTGAAAATAAAACTTTTATAAATGAGAACCAAACCGGTTGAATTCCTATGCTAAGAAATAAAATAATTGCAACATATAAAGAAATTATATTAGCATAAAGAACTGCTCCAAGATATTTCAATTTTAGACTTCCTCTAAATAATATTATACAATACAAGGCGGGAATGTTGACAATGACACTTAGTAAATCAATAAGACCTAATGGGGAAAATAAATTAACAAAAAACACACCAATTACTTTTCCAACTAATCCTTCATAAGGAAATATAATACACATCCCCACCACTAGTTCTGCAATTCTGAATTGGATATCTAAAAAACCTATGGGTACACTGATAAATCCTAATGCCACATACAAGGCGGCAGTAATCGAGGTTATCGCTATTTTAAGACTTAACCCTCTCTCTTCATAAGAGAGGAGTCTTTTCTCATCATTTTTAATCTCATTCATCAAAATCGGAAACCCATAATATGAATTTTATCTAAACTATACCTAACAAATTAAATGAATTTGTAAAAAAGTTTTTGGTAGCTAGTTAGGTTAATAAATAAATAAGAAAAAAAAGTGAATATGATTTATTTATTTCTTTTTTTCATAACTAAGTAAATCAAGCCGATTGCGCTAAATCCGGTAGTTCCCAAAACAATTGCCATTTCAAATCCAGGAATTCCAGGAAGAACAGATGGTAACTCAACAGAGAATTCATAGATTGTTGTATCATTTACCGCTACTTTATAACCAATCCATGCTCCGTAAGTAGTATCGTAAGTCCAAGTTTCAGTACAATTCGATAAATATACGTAAAATTTCGCAGTATAAATACTATAAACGAGGTCTCCAATTTGACCGTGATGTACTGCTTTATTATCAACAGCTTCCCATCGGGGGTTCCAAGTTATTTCAGATAGATAATCATCTACGGGTGTAGGTAATTGAGCAAAAAATACCCCTGCATTTTGAATAGTAACATTTGAAAGTCCACTATAAAATGCATTTACATAGGACGTAAGATTATTTGGATTATAAAAACTGGTTACATTAATACCCGATAAATCATCAGGGGTTTCGGGAAACTCTCCAGTATTCCATTTCCAATTATTGGTTGTATAATTGGCAACATCATAGACCCCTAAAAATTTGGCATCAAAATCAACAGCAGTTACTACAGATTTTTTTCGAGCACCTAAATTAGCTGCCCCTGCTCCAAATATTTCAATAACTTCAGTCCAATTCTCTCCCCATAGAATTTCCAAACTAGCATTATTAACTGTATTAACCTTTAGTATTTTTTGATTGCCCGCAGCACCATGGAATTGATATGTACCGATCTGGGGGACTGCAGGAGGTATAATGGCAAAGGATATGCTTAGGAATAGAGCAATGGCCAAAATATATCTCGATTTTTTCATAGAATTTAGCCTTCTTAAGATTTTTATATTTCAAATATTGTTAATCTATTATTTGGTAATTAGCTATTTAAACATTACTCTGAGATTTAAGCATATTTTTTTTGGAATAAACACAAAAAAAAATATATAAAGATATTTGATATATGAAATTATAACTATTATAAATCAAGCTATAGGAAAATAAAATGGATTTTTTTTCACCAGAAAAAAATATAGAAATCTTCTATAAAATAAGTGGCTTAAATGACGGACCAAAGTTGGTTTTAATTCATGGCCTTTTTTTAAATAGCGACTGCTGGAAATTTCAACTTCCTTTTTTTGAAGATAAGTTTCAGATCCTCAGATTTGATCTTCGTGGTCATGGCAGATCAACAAAACCTAAGAAACAATTTACTATCAGAAATTATGTGGACGATATGTATGCGTTATTGACCCATTTAAACTGGACAGAGAATCTCTATTTAGTAGGTCATTCATTAGGAGGAATGATCTCCATGGTTTATGCTTTAGAAAATCCATCTCATGTTAAAAAGATGGTAGTTGCAGACAGTTTTTGCTTTATTAGCCAAGAAGCGATCACTGATGTATTAGGAAGAGTCAACAGCAGTAAATTGGAAAATTTTGCAATTGGAATTAGTGTAAGAGGGTTAATGCCCTATAATGAGGAGGTAGCTAATTATCTTGCAAAAACGGTCACAGATCATATGACGAAAAAGGATTGTTTGCGAGCAACTGCTGCTTCAGCGGGCTTTAATATCTGTGAACATCTTAAATCCTTAGAAATTCCAACTTTAGTCTTAGTCGGAAAGAAAGACATTACTACTCCTGTATGGGCAAGTGAAATGATTCATGAATGGCTCCCGCAATCAGAATTAATCATTATGCCAGAGGCGGGACATTTAACTATTTTGGATCATCCCAATGAATTCAATGACCTTACTTACTCTTTTTGGCAAAAATAAAGAAAAAAAAATTTTTATTTTATCCCCACTTTATAACTCCTGCATTCCAAGCCCAGCCTATTCCTGCGGCAGTTAATACCACTACATCCCCATCTTTTATTTTCCCATCTTGTAATCCATATTCTAAGGAGATAATTCCATCATTTTGGCCATTATGTCCAGTTTCCTCTAAATATGTTGTTTGGGAATAAGGATCTACCCCAACTGCCTTAGCTACATATTCAAAAGCACTCCGCTTCATGTGTAATAACGCTAAATAATCAATATCTTTTCGTGAATATCCTGATCGCTCCAAGGCATCGTCAATCACTTTCACAAAGGAATCCATCGAAAATTGATCTAATCGTTCTTTTAAACCTTCAGGATCAGGAACATCAAGATAGATCAAACCCTCTTCTATGGCCTGGGCACTAATTGGATATACTGTACCTCCCGCTGGAACATAGACATCATCAGCAAACCGCCCATCTGATATTGCTGAGATTCCTAAGATCTTGTTCTTATTATAATCAGCACGAATAACTGCTGCGGCACCACTAGCTGCTAAGCTAATCATAAATCGGGAACGGGGGTTTTGATAATTAATTAAATCCGAATTTCTATATCCGCTCGCTACTAAGACTCGGTTAATTTGGGGATCAGTTTGAATTAAACTCTTAGCTAATAACATTCCTACCAAAAAGGTACCACATCTTTGATTGATATCAAAAGCCCATGCTTTTTCGGGATTGCCCAGAAGTTGCTGCAATTTTATTCCATATGTCATCATAGGTCTTTCTGCATAGACTTCTCCTGCCCAGATTATAAGATCTATATCATCAGGCGTAATATTTGCTCTCTCTAAAGCCTGAAAGCTTGCTTTGGCACCCATTGCAACCGTATGATCATCCTTTCCAGGCACGGTTTTGCTTTTTAGGCCGAATTTATCTTCTAAAATATCTTTTGGTATCCCCGTTTCTTTTGCAATATATTCAGAGGTATGCTTTTTATTAGGTAGATAGATACCCCATGATTCCAACCCCACAGTACGATTCTGCATCTCTATTACCTCCTATAATTATTTAAGCTCTCTCTTAAGAATCTTTCCGGTAGCGCTGGTAGGCAGTGAGTCTCGTACTTCATAGTATTTTGGGACTTTATATTTTGCCAGTTTTGAAAGAAGATACTTATGGATTTCTTCTTCGTCAATTGATTTTCCTTTTTTTGGTGTAAGAAATGCTTTACCAACTTCACCCCATTTATCATCAGGAACGCCAATAACCGCTGCAAGATCAACAGTAGGATGTTTAAATAATATCTCTTCAATCTCAACCGGAAAAACGTTTTCCCCACCACTTATAAACATTTCTTTACGGCGACCAACAATGTAATAAAATCCTTCCTCGTCCTGCATTACTAGATCTCCTGTATGAACCCATCCATCCTCTTCAATGGTTTTTTTCGTCTCTTCGGGCTCATCCCAGTAACCTGAGAAGATATGAGGTCCTTTTAGCAATAATTCCCCAACTTCTCCTTGCTTAACAACATTGTCGGTTTTTGTATTAATAATCTTCATATCACAGTGAAACACAGGTAATCCTACGGAGGTTGGTTTTTCCTTAATCCTATCTTCGGGTAAGTAAAAATTATTCGGTCCAACTTCTGTTAGACCGTATCCCATCTTAAATAATTTATCTTTAGCCCAATAACGTTCCATAATAGCTACCGGACAAGGAGCACCCCCTGAAATGAAGATTTTTACGGATGAAAATTGGGTTGATGTGAATTCAGACGTATTTGCCATCATAAGAAACATAGTGGGTACTCCAATTACGATGGTGCATTTTTCTTGCTCGATAATTTTAATTGTTTCTTCGGGATTAAAATCTCCCATTAAAATTGTTTTCGCTCCAAGATGATAAAATGGTACAAGCAACACATTCCAACCACCCGTATGGAATAATGGAAATAATAAGGGTTGAATATCATTTGCAGTTAAACTCCATGTAAGAATAGTATTTACGGAATTCCAGAAAATTAGTCTATGAGATAGTACTGCCCCTTTAGGAAGACCTGTGGTACCACCAGTAAATAATATGAGATGAGGATCTTCAAAGTTTAAGTTTGGTCGTTCAACATTAGTTTCTGGAACTTTTTGTATGAGATTATAATAAGAAGAACCAAGTTCTCCGTCTTTTTTGCTTAAAATTACATAGTCTTTTACTTTTGATTTACTTTTTATCTCTTTCGCTTTAGATTCGAGCTTTCCTTCATAAAAAAGAATAGAGGGTGAAATTTTCTCCATCAAATAGTCTAATTCTTCAGTGGATAATCGGATATTATATGGCACTAAAATCGCTCCTATCTTCCCTGTAGCTAAAAATAGATCAATGCATTCAAGTCTATTGCTTGAAAATAATGCAACTCGGTCCCCTTTGCGGATTCCATAATCTAATAGCACTCTTGCTATTTTGTTGGCACGTTTATTTAAATCCGCATATGTAAATCGCTTATTTTCCATATTATCATAAATCGCTTCTCGATTTGGAGTTAATAGGGCTCTTCGACCTGCCCAGTCTCCTATCCACGATAATTCGAAGGGAATTGTATTAGCGCCAGCTTTGTAGTTCATATCTCTTCACCCAACTGATCTATAAATTGGCCATTTCCTCCATACATAAGCAAATAACATCTCAATCCAAAGAAACCAGAGAGTAAATGGAGTAGGATTCATTAACCAATAATTCGAGTTATCCCCAAAAAGTACAGGTGACAAAAGATAGTAACCAAAGAATGTTGCTGTCCCAATTCCAATCACTAAAAGGAGTCTAATGATAAAATTCTTCCACTGAGCATACTTTTTTGGCCAATTATCAAAAAAGAGTGATACTAAAACTACGGCACATATCAGAAAGATAGCATAGGTAATACTCATCATGTACCATCCTTTAAATCGAGTGATAGCATCAGGGGGTGTTCCTCCAAATAAAATAAATAACGGATCAAAGATAAACGAGGCAATATACGGTCCAATTAAAGAAAAGATTAAACCTAATACGATACAAGCCCCAGTTGCGATCATACCAACAAACGGTTGTTTTCGACCCAGTTTACTCCACGGCCAGTATTCATAAACCATCATTGTGAGTAACGAGAAAAAAATTATCCATTGTGTCCATCCAAGAGAAAAAGCATAACTTGGAAATGCTGTAACTGGTTTAACAACAGAAACTTCTGTCGTTGCAGTTCTTTCCCCGGCTGGAAAAAACAAAAGAAACCATACTAACACCGTAATAGCGTTTCCAATGATCCAAATAATTAAACCTCTCTTAGGTTGCTTAATTTTGAAAAAAGGCCAATACATTGTGCCTGCTACCCATAAAACCGCAAATGAAAACAAGGAACCACTTAATGCACCAAATATTGAAGCTCCTAAGTACCATCTAATATATGCATCTGTAATTTCGCTGCCATAGAAGCTGTTAAATGCTGGAAGCAATAGTAAGGTAAATATTAGGATAACTACAGCGTTTATGGCAGTTCCTACTAAACCTACCTTCCATGGTTTTTTAAACCAATTATAATAAGGCCAGTTTTCGAACCAAATAGCATATACGACGCCAATCAACCCAAAACCGCCAATAACTGTTGCCCATGCGGTAAATTCCATTTCCTGTAAAGCATATGCTTCATGCCACCTTGGATCAAAAAATATTAACCAAGTTACATAACTAATAATGAAAACAATTATGATAGAGAGAATTCCTGCAAGCGGTTGTTTATACCTTGCCATCACGATCATTGGGGCTTCTTCTGCAGTTGGAATTCCTACTTTTTCACCAGCTAAAGCCATATGAACAACCTCCACATAAAAAATTGATTTTATAATTATCCATTATATACATTTTTCGATTCTTCACCTTTATTTAAGAAATAATGATTTGAATTTAGTTAAATGAATATTATACTTAAGATTTATTTTAAACTTTCTTTGAAAAAAATTTAGTACTATCTATAATTTCAGTAGTTTTTTCGCATTATCATAAAGGATTTTTTGCTTAAATCCATCAGATATAGGTAATTCTCTTACTGAAGGGATAATTTCATTCCAATGGATGAGGGGATGATCTGATGCGAATAAAACCTTGCCCTCTAAATTATAAGCCGAATATGCGTCAAAAGGAAACCATGGATATAATTTTGCATATGCTGAGATATCAATATAGACATTTGCATTTCTCTCTACCACGGACCAAGCCTCCCACATCCATGGAACTCCCATGTGCCCCATAACTATCGTTAATTCGGGATATCGCATTGCCAATTCATCCACAAGTAATGGATGACCATACTTTGTAATGGGGTTTATAATACTTTTTAATTGAGCAGTATGAGTCCAAAGTGGAACGTTAAGATCAATCATTTTTTCCCAAATAGCATTATATTTAGTATTAGAAATATCAAATTTTTGTCCTGGAGGTAATACTTTTACACCTTTGAGATCCAATGACTCTATCGCATATTCAAGCTGTTCAAGAGCATCAGGTGCTGGGACATCAACGCAAGCAAAACCAATGAACCGATTAGGATACTGGGAAACAAAATTTGCAATATCATCATTAGTTACAATACAAACTCCATAGGCCGTGGTGAGATTATAAGATACAATTACGCCTTTCGCTATATCCCATTTATCCATTTGTGAGATATAATCTTTAATTGATACTTTAGTGCGTAAGATATCGAAAAACTTTTCCATCGCTCTTCTCCCTCTCTTACTTTCTCCCAAAAGAGAACGTGCCACAAACTCGATATCCTCTCCCCAATTTGCTTCTTTACAAAAAGGATGAAAATGCATATCAATGATCATACTTTTCCCCTAATCTGAAAATATAGAATTAAGTAATCAAATTGGGAGAGTTATAAAAAAGTATCGATAGTACGTTGAGTTCTTATAAAATTAATAACTTTACTGCTCTTTTTCCAATACTTCAAATCCACCATAAATTCATCCGCCATCTTAACCACTGCATCATTAAAGTTATCAAGGATGATTGGTTGAGTAGCGTTCATCGCGTTTTTGACAGTCTCACGTATAACCCAGACTCCTAACGGTACCACATATCCCCCTCTTACCTCTCGAAAAATAAGCACTCTTGCTTGACGTCTAATTCTATAAAGATATTCACAAATTTCCTTCCGAGCTGCATAATATGCCCCTGTGATATTGCTTGCATAGCTTTTTCGACCCTCATAAAATTCATAATCTGTCATAATCTGAGGTTTAAGATCTTTGCTATTTCCTGAAAGTGATATGTTCCAAAGGGTATTTGGTGCCCAAACTTCATTCATTTCATATAAAAATTTACCAGGAAATAGTAGAATTTTAAAGTGATTATCGAGATAACTACTCTGAAATATCTGATATTCGTTAATCTCTGGGAACTTCTTTATTTCTTTAATGAGTGCCTTCGAGATGATATCATCTACTGCTGTAATACTCCAACGCGTTGGAACCAATCTTCGATTTTCTTTTTTTCCGAGAAGTCCGGCAGAAAATACTCGCTTGATGGTCGATTGGGGAACATTTCCTTTGAAAAAAAGATATTCTGAAACCGCATCAGTAGCTTTTAAGTCAGTGTCTGAAACGCAATACTCCACTTTAGGATGAACTTTCACATTTTCAGTTATTTTTATACTCTTCGTTATTCCTGAGGGTCCCAATGGAGGAGCGTGATTATCTAACATCATTCGGAGATTCATTTTATCCAATTTAGTTTCCGTATCCACAGGTCGAGCTGCCATAGCTAATTGCTGCGATGAATCCAGTAATCTCTGAGCTTCGAGTGATGGTGTAGTTTTTCTTTCAACTTTGCTTATTTGAACATTGGTACGAAAATTATTTCGGACTAAACTACTTCTGTATTTGACAACTTCGACTATATCTTTTCCAAACCATAATTCTGGAGCATCAAGAATATAATTATCAGGAATCTCGAGATCTAATTTAAAATCTTGGAAGGGAACAAGAGGACCGATATGTACATTAGGATAGTTAAAATGTCCGACAAAGAAACCTGGAGGGCTTGCACCAAAAATTTCTACGTTTCTTTTAGTTTTATTAAACTCAAATGGTACTAAGGACTTTAATACTGATTTTTTAAGAAGGATGGGACAGGTGCGTTTCCCGCAAAGGAGACGTGATCCCTTGCATTTTAAGCAAATATTCTTTTCAGTAGGAGGTCGAACCAAGTTTAAATGCCTATTTATGAATTATATGATTTTAATATAGATTATTAGTATTAAAAATGTTAAGCGGTTTAAATTTTTAATAATTATATCTTAAAATCGTTCATTCATTTTTTTCTATCTAAAAAAATCAAAAATAAGGAAAATGAATTCCATAATAAATACAAAACTCAATAAGATCTCAACATATAATAAAAAGCGTTCATTGATATTAGTTTGTGCGATATTATACATGTCCTCAACTGATTCGAGCCTATGCCTTATACTATCACTCCAATGTCCGAGTTCGAATAATTTTGATAAATTACTATAAATTTGTGCTAAATAATAATCACCAATTAATTTGGACACATTCTCAATATTTTCTAAAACGAATATTAGGTCATAGCGTAATCTTAAAAGATTTCCTACTTTTCTATTCAATCTTCTGCCAATTGAACGGCGTTTAAGATAAATTTGACGGATATCCTCTTCGGCAATCGCTAGTCTTCGATCTAATAAATAATCGAGAGTACGTAATTCAAGTAATTGATAATTCGCAATTT
>Ga0180433_10006339_pt1 | contig 15563 bp, 12 predicted proteins | sample SS_ome_8_FD_132980 | JGI IMG/M metagenome (GOLD analysis project Ga0180433, IMG submission 132980) | Hypersaline lake sediment archaeal communities from the Salton Sea, California, USA - SS_1_D_1 metaG | ecosystem: Environmental > Aquatic > Non-marine Saline and Alkaline > Hypersaline >... | reverse complement strand
TCGGGCACGATCGTAGACTCCAGTGGGCTCATCTTGACCAATTGTCACGTGGCCAATCCGCGGGCAATGGGCATGCCAGCCCCGCCGGCGGATCGGCTGGCAGTCGCCATCACGCAGCGCTCCGACGAGCCCCCGGCGCTGACCTATTTCGTCGAAATCGTCGCGCAGTCGCCCGCGCTCGACCTGGCCGTGCTGCGCATCGTCGTCGGACTGGACGGCCGGCCGGTGGGCAAGCTGAATCTACCGTCGATCCCGGTGGGCGACTCCGACGAGCTCGAACTGGGGGATACGCTGAGCATCTTCGGTTATCCCGGCATCGGGGGCGAGACAGTGACCTTCACCAGCGGCAGCGTAGCCGGGTTCTCCAAGGAGCAAGGGGTCAGAGACCGCCGTGCGTGGATCAAGACCGACGCCACGATCGCAGGCGGCAACAGCGGCGGCACGGCGCTGAACCACAAGGGCGAGTTGATCGGCATCCCGACCCAGGCCGCGGCCGGCGCGGGCATCACGCCGGTGGACGCGCGCCCGGTGGTGGATACGACCGGCGATGGGCGGGTGGATCATCGCGACACCCCGATGGCGGTCGGAGGGTTCATCAACGGGCTGCGGCCCATCAAGCTCGCAAAGTCAATGCTGGCGAAAGCCGGCATGCAGGTCGCGGGCGCAGGCATCGCAGAAGCCGCGCCGATGGCGCCCCTACCGAAGCCCAAGCCCAGGCGCCAGCCGCGAAAGGCCAGCGGTCCGACCTTCAGCAATCTGGTGTTCAGCAGCCGCGTCACCCGCGATAGCCGTCCGATCAACCCGGCGGCGGTGTTACCCAGTGGGGGCAAGGAGGTCTTCGCGACCTTCGAGTACGACGGCATGCGGAACGGCATGGCTGTGACACAGGTGTGGGCCAAGGACGGCGAGACGATCGCGTCGGAACAAACCAAGTGGAAGGATGGCCCTCGAGGGCGCAAGACGCTGCACGTGGGCAATCTGAACGGGCTGCCCGATGGTCAATATCACCTGGTGATCGGCGTGGGCGGGCAGGTCGTTGTCGAAGGGGAGGTCATCCTGGGCCGGCGGGTCGAGGACACCGACACCCAGGTGTCGGGCCAGGTCGTGGATGCAGCTTCCGAGCGCGGCATTGCAGACGCGCTGGTGATCGCGCTACGGCCCGGCGTTCGGGTACGTGATTTCGCACGCCGGCAACGCAAGGACATGGCGTATACGTCTGCCCGCACCGACGCCCAGGGGCGGTTCACGTTTCCGAAGCAACTGCCCAAGGGGCAGGCGTACAGCCTGGTGGTGGCGAGTCGTGGCTACCGGGATCTGGGGATTGAGAGCGCCCTGCGCATCGGTGGTAGTGCACCGGAGCACGCTCAACTGAACCCCATCCCACTGGTGCAGGAATAGATCGCCCGGTTCGAGGATGCAGCGGGGGAGTACGGACGGTACCGATCCAACCAAATCCCAACGTTTCGCAACCGAACCCAAAGGGTTTTTCAACCAAGTCCGTAGGTACAAGGCCGGTTTCTGTACTATACTTGGCCTGTCTCCAAGAATAGAAGGAGGTGGTGCCCAGCAAGCTGAACGGGAATCAGGCGGTTGACCCAGATATTGGGTGTTTCCCCTGGCGGACCGAGGCTCCGCGCATCGGGGAGTTAGGAGGTAGGTATATACGATGAACCAACCTGTGCTTGATCTCACCGAGTTATTCGGTGCCGCGCTGCAGTCCGTGGCCGCCCACCGCCAGGAGATCAACGACCTGGACGGGTACAACGGTAACCACGGCGACAATATGGTCGACAATATGCGCATGATCGTCGATGCGCTCCAGGAGAGAAGTGCACAGCCGCCCGCGGAGGCACTCGAGCATGCCAGCCAAAAGCTGCAGAATAATGGACGCGGCGGCACCAGCCGGTACTACGCCAAGGGCCTGAGCCAGGCCGCTGAGCAGGTCCAAGGCCGGCCCGCGCTGGAAAGCGGCGACGTCGTGTCCATCGTTCAGTCGATTCTGGGCGCGATCCCGTCCCAGCGCACGCAGCAGCCCCAGGCCGGCGCCAGCGTTCTGGAGCAAGTTCTGGAGATGGCCAGCGGGCAACCGGCCCAGGCCGCACCGGCCGGGCAGCAGGACGACGGCCTGGACCTGGGCGACGTGTTGAACGCGCTGTTGCCCGCGGGCCTGGCATTCTTGCAAGCCAGGCAAGCCGGCGCAGACACGGCCTCAGCAGCCAGCCAGGCGCTGATCGGCGCCCTGATGGGGGGCGGGCAAGTGAACCCACTCCAGGCAGGCTCTTCGCGCGCGGCTGCTGGCGGCCTGGTCGCCCAAAGCATACTGCAGGCACTGTCTGGCCGGCGGTAGAACGTATTCGCCACGTGAACGACGCACAGATACGAAGGGAGAAACAAATTATGGCTAAGAAGGAAAAGAAAGGCATTCTGGGCAAGGCGATTGACGCCATATCCACCCGGGACGAGGAGGCCGCGGCCGAGGAGGCAAAGAAGGAGGCCGCCAGGGCCAAGCACAAGGCTGAGCTAGAAGCCGCCAAGCGGCAGGCCGCCGAAGCCAAGATCCGGGCTGCCGAGGCGAAGGCCAAGGAGGCAGAGAAGGCCGCCGCCGAGGCCAAGGCTCAGGCCGCCCGTCTGGAGAGGGAGAAGAAGCTCAAAGCGGCCGCTGCCCGCCAGAAGGAAAGCCTGGAGAAACTACGGAAGCAGGCGGAGGAACGCAAGCCCCGCGTCTACGTGGTCAAATCAGGCGACAGCTTGAGCAAGATTGCCAAGGAGATCCTGGGCGACGCCAGCCGCTGGCCCGAGATTTTCGAGGCCAACAAGGACCAGATCAAGGACCCGAACCTGATCCACCCGGGCCAAGAGCTCAAGATACCGTCCTGATCGAGCAATTAAGGAGAAAGCAATGGCAAAATTGGAAGTTATTGAAGGCATTGGGCCGGTCTTTGCAGAGAAACTGCGCGCAGCAGGCATCGGCAGCGTGGAAACGCTGCTTCGCGCCGGAGCGACCCCCCAGGGGCGGCAGGAACTGGAGGACAAGACCGAGATCGGTCCTGAGTACATCCTGGACTGGGTCAACCGGGCGGACCTGATGCGGATTCGTGGCGTCGGCGAGGAGTACAGCGACCTGTTGGAATGGGTTGGAGTGGACACTGTGCCGGAGCTGGCGCAACGCAACCCTGACAGCCTCTATAGCAAGATACTCGAGGTCAACGAGGAGAAGCGGCTGGTCCGACGTCCACCCACCCACGGGATGATAGCTCGCTGGATCGAGCAGGCCAAGACGTTGGAACGGGCCGTGTTTTACTGAGGCATACGACCTGCTCTCGCAGCCCAGGAACCGCCCGAACCGACAACGGTTGGGGCGGTTTCGCTTTGTCTGAGTCGCTGCACCCACGGCGCTGACGTGTAGCTTGTGCCTGGCCGACGCGCTACTCAGCCTGCTCCCGCTGGACCACAGTCCGGCGTCTCCTGGCCGACGCGCTACTCAGCCTGCTCCCGCTGGACCACAGTCCGGCGTCTCCTGGCCGACGCGCTACTCAGCCTGCTCCCGCTGGACCACAGTCCAGCGTCTCTTGGCCGACCCGCTTGCGCCACATCACAGTCCAAACGCTTACGGCGCGGACTGTGGTCCACGCTGAGCTGGCAGGCTGAGTGGTTACGTGTGTTCTAGCAAATCTCTCAGATTCCTTTCACGCGATGTAGACGGACGTATGCTACCATGAGCCTAGAATCGCCTGTGCATAGATGCGTGTCATCATCAGGCACACCCGACAATCGGACACCCATAATGCACGAACACGAAGGAACGTCCCACGGCGCACGCACCAGTGGGGCGCAGGCCAAAGCGGCGGGGAGGCCATCGTGACCAGGGACGTTGTAGCACAAAGCCTGCCCGCCGCTGAGGTGTGGCGGGCGTGTTGGTTCGATGTACGTATCGCCCCAGTCAGGGGCAAGGTGCAGAAGGATGCAACACACGAACGACGCCGACCACACGGATTACATCATTTCCCAGGGCCGCGCCCTGGTGCGGGCCATCGAAGCCCTGCGCAACATCGAGGCCAGCCGTCCGTTCGAGAGTGAACTGGCGGAATTGCTCCGGTCCGCCTGTCAGCGCTGTCTGCGGTGCATCGTCGCCGATGCGCCCTCCTGGGTGCGCGAGGAGATACTGAAGCCTGACGAGTACGTCCAAGACGTACCGCCGGCCTCACAGCCAGACAGGGACGACACATCGGCAGCCCTGGCGTATCCACCCCCAGCTACCAGCACAACAGCCTCCACAATGTGTGACCCTACACCGCCCACCACCAAGCCAGAACGAAAAAAGAACACCCAAACCGTGGCCATATGATGAGCGTCAGCCACACTGCCGCTCATTGGCGCGTCCACTGCTGACTGCGCAAGCGCTCGAGCCATTCTCGCGATGACAGCCCGCGCATATCTTCACGCTCGGCCCACATGCCGAAATACTCCATCTCTCGCACAGAATGCCGTAGCTGAACTGGTGAGGAACCCAGTGCAGACACCCGGCTGCGAAGCATGGTCATTTCGGTGATGAGCCGGTCAATCTCTTCAACAATATCCTGGATTTGGGTGGGGGCTCTAGCACTCATCCGAAAATCTCCCTGGTGAAAGTAACTGTACTGCCGCTATTATACTGTGTCGTTAGATGAGATGCAAGCCGCGGCATAGAGAGGGTGCCAGAGACAAAGATATGGGCTCATCCTAAACCTCAAACCGTCCGCGGCGGACGGTGCTGGATCGCCTCGGCCAGATAGACCTTCTTCATCCGCGCGCTTCTCGCCAGCTCGAGAGTGCAGGTAAACCCCGAAAGAGCTCCTCAGAACGCCCGCGCGCTCATCCCGAATGGCTTACCCCCCATTGACACAAGCAACTTGACAAGACAGCGAATCTTGTATATGGTAGCGGTCGTCCGCATCCTGTCCGAGTACGATCAAACAGAGGGGAAGAATGACCGTGCGCTTTGGTTTCATCCCGGTAAAGCCCAAGTTCTTGCTGAGTGAGGAAGCCCTCGATCAAATCGTTGGGAGCTATATGCTGGCCCTGGAGCGCATGGGCGGGGAGCGATGGTCGGACGAGACCCTGGAGAACCCAGCCCCGCTCTTCTACCTGATCGCTACCGGTGGGACAGAGGAAGTGCTGCTCAACCTCCGCGCCGAGCGGAACAAGGCCGTGCCCGATGAGCCGGTCTTCTTGCTGGCGCACCCGGCGCACAACTCCCTGCCCGCTTCACTGGAAGTGCTAGCCCGACTCCAGCAAGACCGTGAACAGGGGCGCATCTTCTACCTCCAGGGGCCGGAAGACGAGACAGGATTCAGCCAAATTGAGGCGACCGTGCGCCATCAGAATGGCCCTCTCAAGGCGATGGGGCGCCATCAGAATGGCCCTCTCGAGCCAATGGTGCGCGATATGGAGGTGCGGCTCGCTCTGAGACAGGCGCGCATCGGCCTGGTGGGCGCGCCGTCAGACTGGCTCGTCGCCAGCAGCCCTGACCCCGCCACGGTGCAGGGGACGTGGGGGCCGGAGGTGGTGCCGATCGCCATGGACGAGATCACCCAGGCGCTCGAGGCTGTGCCTTCAGAGATCGTTGCCTCCATCCTGGAGCCCCTCGTGACCGGCGCCACGGAGGTGCGAGAACCCGCACAGGCGGAATTGGAGGAGGTCGTGCGGGTCTACGTGGCGCTGAAGCAAGCGGTCGAGCGACACGAACTCGATGCCATCACCGTGCGCTGTTTCGATCTGGTGCATGACTTGCAGACCACGGGCTGCTTCGGCCTGGCACAGCTCACCGACGAGGGTGTCATCGCCGGATGCGAGGGGGACCTGGTGAGCACGGTAGGGATGCTGTGGGCCTACATGCTGCTCGGCCAGATCCCCTGGATGGCAAATCCAGCCCAACTGGACGAGGCAAGCAACACCCTCTGGCTGGCTCACTGTACAGTGCCCCGGCGCGTCGTGCAGGATTACGGCCTGCGCTCTCACTTCGAGTCGGGACTGGGGGTAGGCATCCAGGGCACGTTGCCCAACGGACCGGTCACATTGCTGCGCATCGGCGGCACGGCGATGGACCGAATCTGGTTGGCGGAAGGTGAAATCCTCCAGGCCGGCGACGCGGAGGACCTCTGTCGCACCCAGGCGCAGGTCCGATTGACGCACGGCCAGGTCCAGGATTTACTGCGTGCGCCGCTGGGCAATCACTTGATCCTGGTTAACGGCCGCCACAGCGACCGCCTGCGGGCATGGTGGGAGACGATGATTGCTCAGTGAGACGCCGGAGGGTCAATTTGTAGAAGAGTGGAGAGCCGTGATGTCTTTCGGGTGCATCCTACTGCGTAAGAAGGTGACTGCATCTTCCAATTCAATCTGGTGGGTTGTCAGACGCAGCACGAAATCCAGGGCCTCGTGCTGGTCCCAAGAAATCACGAACCCGTTGAGGTCGAGGAAAACCAAGGCGGAAAGAACCGCCGTGCGCTTGTTGCCATCGACAAAAGCGTGGTTCAAAATGAGCGAGTGAAGCAGTGCTGCCGCTTTGCTGGCCAAATCTGGATAGGCATCGACGCCGAAAGCACTGGCCTGTGGTCGGGCGACAGCCGATTCCAGGAGTCCTTGATCCCGCAGCGTATGCTTCCCGCCCATCACCGCAGCATTGACTTCCAGGACTTCCTCGACAGTGAGGTAGCGCACGGCCTAGTGTTTGGCCAGTTCGGCGATCAACTGGGCATTTTCCTGCATAGCTCGCTCCAGGGAATCGCGGAACTCGTCGTGTGACGCCTTGCGCTGGATATACTCGAAGATAGCCTCACGGATCACATCGGCCATTGCGCGGTCTTCCACGTAGGCTAAGGTGCGCAGTCGTTCGTATTCTGTTTCGTTCAAACGCAGGGTCATTGCTTTCATCGAATCCCCTCCCTGTGGTATCTCGGTATCAAGATACCACAGAAGGCCCTGGGTGTCAAGCCGTGATGTGATGATGGGCATCCCAAGCCGGTGTTCCGCCAGGAGGTAGAGGCTGCCAGTCGCAGCGCAGTCGTCTGGAGCCCCGAGGAGACGGGCGTCCAGTACGAGCCGATGTGGGCGCGCGACGTTCAGGCCGTACCGCTCCGCCTACGCCGACGATAGTGCTTGGCCAGAGGTTGTCACGCGCAAGCCCTGGAGGCAGGTCTGCGACGCCTGGCTGATGGTCGGTGCCGCCAGCGACTTGATGCCGGGACCAAATTGCCCTTCGTAACCGGGAGGTACCTCAGCCAGGTACATCTTACTCTCTGACGCAGAGTGGTACTTCCGCTTCCGAAACAGGACGTTGTCGGTGTGTATGCTGAGGTCTTGCACCGTGACCTCTTCGTGACCCTTGAACTCGGCATCTGCTGGCAAGCGCCCGGGCTCGACGTCGACTTCTTCGACGCGATCGATCTTGACCTTGTCCAGCTTGCGACGCTTTTTCCACTTCTTTGGCTTACGCCGCTCTTGCTCGGAGGAATGGTCGGAGGATGCACGCTTCTTCTTGTTCGGTTTGATGTTGGGTTTCCCTTGCTCGCCTTTGAGACGGTTGATCTCGTCGCGCAGACGCTGAACTTGCTCACGCAACTCCCGGTTCTCTGCCTTCAGCGTCTCGACCAGGTTGAGCAGCATGACAATCGCCTGCCGTGCACCCTCCAGGTCTTGGATTTGATTGGGATCAAAGCCTTCTAACATCGTGTTCACTCCACAAGGTCAGTCTGTGTGTTCTCAACTGACAACCGTCACTATCGTACCACACGCTCGTTTGTTTGCCATTAGACAAACATCAGAAATCAGTAAGAACCGGGGCTACCCCGGAATATTGAGAAGATACGTGGCGGGCAAAGGGGACGGAATAGCAGAAAGCCCCGACTCTTATGAGCCGGGGCTTTTGACTTCTGCGGGAGTTGCCCTATACTATGACCACAATACAAATGAAAAGCGCCTCAGACTAGACAGAGTCACGAGGCGCAACCCAGGACGGTGGGGTGCCCTGGCGCCCAAGATCCCAGCACACAGCCCGCCGAGCTCAATCGAGCCACTGTGCATGGAAAAACTGCGGCATGTGATCCTCCCCCGAGAAAGCGCACGCGGCAGCAAGCCAACTCGGGGGCATCTGAGAAAGCGGTTGAGATCCTTTGAGACTCGACAACTGACACGTGCGTGAGCGAGACAAGAACAGATGCCGCGTTTAAGCCCCTGCCAGAAATCGCCAGTTCCCAACCCTCAGATCTGCCAAAAGGTGTACTCAAGACCCAGGCATTTGACCTGATCACTGGGACGGAGGTAGTCTGTGAATCAGCACGACCAGCGAACCAAGAACCGCAAGAAACTACAAGCCCTCCTTCGCGACCTCTTCCAATTCGACCACGCCGACCTCGACTTCGGCATCTACCGCATTATGAACCACAAGCGCGACGAGATTGAGCGCTTCATCGAGCACGACCTGCTCCAGGTGGTGGAGCAGGCGCTGGCCCGCTTCCAGGCGGGCGACCGCAGGGAACTGGAGGCCCAGATGGCTCAACTGCGGCAGCAACTCGGCCCGGCCATCGGGGAGGACGGGGCGGTGAAGGCGGAGTTTCGCCCGGTACCCATCGCCCAGGAGTACACGAAACTGCGGCGCCAACTGCTACAGATGGCCGTGGCCGAGGAGACTGAAGCCCGCATCTTCAACGACCTGTGGCGCTTTTTCTCCCGCTACTACGACCAGGGCGACTTCCTCACCGAGCGGCGCTACTCCTCGCGCGAGGCCAAGTACTGCGTGCCCTACAACGGCGAGGAGGTCATGCTCCACTGGGCCAACCGCGACCAGTACTACGTCAAGACTGGCGAGCGCTTCACCGACTACCGCTTCACCGCCGGAGAATACACCGTCTGGTTCCGCCTGCACCGGGCCGACGTGCCCCAGGATGACGTCAAGGGCGACACGCGTTACTTCGTACTCCACGAGGAACAGCCGCTCACCTGCGACGGCGACACCCAAACGCTCACCATCCCCTTCGCCTACCGCCCGCTCACAGAGGAGGAACAGGCCCGTCACCTGGGCGTCTACAACGCCCAACAGTCCAAGAGCAATCGTCGCAAGACGCTCGATCGCTCCGTGCTGTGCGTGGCCCTGGAGACGGAGATCCTGGAGGCGCTCGACCTAGCACCGGCTCTTCAGGCCGGTGCTAAGCCGGGCCTGAAAGCCGCTCTCGCTGCTGTGCCGCGCCGCCGTGAACAGGCGGCGCTGGGGAACAGTCGCTCCAACTTGCTGGGTCGCCATCTCAACCGCTACACCGCGCGTCACACCATGGACTACTTCGTCCACAAGGACCTGGGCCGCTTCCTGCGCCGCGAGCTCGACGTCTTTCTCAAGACGGAAGTCATGCGCCTGGACGACCTCGTAGCGGACGAGACCGGCGATATGGCGTTGCACGTGCTCACGCGCATGCGCGTTGTCCGCCAGATTGCCCACCGGATCATCGACTTCCTGGCCCAGATCGAGGATTTCCAGAAGCGGCTGTTCGAGAAGCGCAAGTTCGTAGTGCAGACCGACTACTGCATCACGCTGGACCGGGTGCCGGAGGTATTCTATCCAGAGATCCTGGCGAACGAGGCGCAGTTGGAGCAATGGCGGCGACTCTACAACGTGGATGCCTGGGAGGAGAATCTGTTCTGGCAGGGCACATTTGACGAGGTCTTCCTGGCAAACCATCCTTACGTGATGCTGGATACCGCTTTCTTCGACCAGGACTTCAAAGCGCGATTGCTGGCGAGTTTCGACGATCTTGACGGGGCTGTAGACGGTGTGCTGATCCACGGCGAGAACTTCCAGGCGCTCAATTTGCTCTTAGAGAAATTTCGTGCACAGATACGGGTGATTTTCATAGATCCGCCCTATAATACGGGGAGTCAGGATTTCCTGTACAAAGATAACTACAGGCATTCATCTTGGATTAGTATGATGGACTCTCGCCTCTTGCTTGCCGCCCACCTCATGACGCAGGGCGGTTCTCTATGGCTAACAGTGGATGATACAGAAGCTTCACATTGTCGCCTGCTTTGCGAGTATCATATTCCGGGATTGGCCTTCCTATCGTCGGTAGCGTGGGAGAAAGTATATAGTCCTCGAATGGATGCCAAGCAGTTCTCTAGTTCATACGATACAGTGCTAGTATCAGCCAAGCTACCTGACTGGAAGCCTAATCCGTTACTTGTCGATCCCAACTTAGATCAGTTTCCTCATATCGCAGAGGATGGTAGGCGATACAGAAGTGACCCTCTCCGCAAGTGGGGCAAGAACTCCCTCAGACAGGATCGGCCCAATCTCTGGTATCCAATAGCTGCCCCCAATGGAGAAGATGTTTGGCCCATTAAGCCAGACGGAAGAGAGGGATGCTGGAGATGGGGAAAGAAACGTGTTGAGCAACACTATGACGAGCTCGACTGGTTGGACAAGGGACATGGTATCCAGCCTTATTTGAGACAGTACGCTGATGAGTCAAATACGCGACCGCCCGAAACACTATGGCCTTATGAAGTGGCTGGATCAACTCATGAGGCTCAAGAAGAACTAAAGGCGCTTTTCCCAGGAACTGCTTTCACCACACCCAAACCCACTCGCTTAATCCTGCACATAGTTCGAATTGGAGACGCAGAAGACTCAACGATTCTCGACTACTTCGCTGGCTCCGGCACCACGGCCCACGCGGTGATGGACCTCAACCGAGAGGACGGCGGCGAGCGCAAGTACATCCTGGTCGAAATCGGCGACTACTTTGACACCGTGCTCAAGCCGCGCATCCTCAAGGTGGCTTTCTCCGCCAACTGGAAGGACGGCGTGCCCCAGGATCGGGACGGCGTCAGCCACATGTTCAAATACCACCGCATCGAGTCGTATGAGGACGCGCTGAACAACATCTGCGTGCGGCCACCAGAAGCGGGCCAACTCGAGCTCCTCCGTCAGTTCGACGACTACATGCTGCACTACATGCTCGACTTCGAGACCCGTGACAGTCCCACGTTGCTCGCCCAGGAGGCCTTCGAGAAACCTTTCGACTACACGCTCAGGATCCAGCAGGGCCACCAGAGCCCCGAGGACACCACCGTGGATCTGGTGGAGACTTTCCATTATCTGATCGGCATGCACGTCCGCCGCCTCGAGCGATACGAACACCAGGCCCGCATCTACGTCGTGTCCCGCGGCCACGTGCGCTCCACTCGCGGCATTGAGCACGTGGTCACCATCTGGCGCGACACCGCCGGCCTCGACCTGGAGCAGGAGGCCGACTGGGTCAACCGAGAGCTGCTCACCGACCTGGTAGACCGCGTCTACGTCAACGGTTACGAGAACTTCATCCACAACGCCGAGCCGACGGAGATCACCTTCCGCAAACGCATGGAGGACACCGCACCGCCGTGAACAGGCGGTGCTGGGGTTGCCCTATGTCAGCATATCCAGCACCGGCTCTTCAGGCTGGTGCGACGCCCAGCACCGGCTCTTCAGGCTGGTGCGACGCCCAGCACCGGCTCTTCCAGGCTGGTGCGACGCCCAGCACCGGCTCTTTCAGGCCGGTGCGACGCCACTGGCTCTTCCAGGCCGGTGCGACACCGGCTCTTTCAGGCCGGCAAAACGCGAAAGGACACAGCCATGGCTTGGGATCTTGGAGAGAGTCATAAGCCGAATCACAACAGTTATGCTTTGTACTATCACCTTGTCTTTGTAACCTACAAGCGGGAACCTTTGATTAATCGGGAGATTGCGACGTTTTTGGAGCAGTTTTTTATCGACAAATGTGATGAGCTGGAGGTTCATCTGCTGGAGCAGGGAATTGTATGCGATCATGCTCACTTGATTGCGAGTTTGCGCCCCACTCACTACATTCCAGAAGTCATCAACTATCTCAAAGGCACCTCTGCCCACGAGGCAAACAATCATCACGATTTCCAAAACGTTCTACGTTGGATGCGGGGCTATCGCATCGACACAATCAGCGGGCGCAACCTGGAATCGGCGAAACAATATGCGCGTAACCAATATGAACATCACCCAGACAAGATACCGCAGTAGCACCGCCGTGAACAGGCGGTGCTGGGATTACCTCATGGCAGCCCCCCCATCACCGGCTCTTTCAGGCCGGTGCGACGCCCCCCCATCACCGGCTCTTCCAGGCCGGTGCGACGCCTCCAGCACCGGCTCTTTCAGGCCGGTGCGACGCCACGAAAGGAGCACGCATGGCGCGTAGTGCCCTGGAGAAGTTCCAACGCCGTCTCGTTCTGGTCGATTACTTCCGCCACGTCTTCGGTGTCAAGGACGTTGACGACCCTGGCTCCGTCCGCCGGTTCTACGACGCGCTGGAGGAACAGCGGGAGGGATACAACGCCGAGGGCCGCAGCTACGTCTCCGACGTCCTGCAGGGGCGCGTGCGCGGCATTGAACCGGCCGATCTGTTGCGCTACGACGCCAACGTCAGGCGCCACACCGAGGCCCTCAACCGCCGCCGCAGCGAGCCGATCACGCTCAAGTACTTCCAGATCCTGGCCGCCCTGATGACGGAGCGCTACCTGGACCGCGCGACCCGCGATCCCGACGCTTTCCTCGACGACCTCAACGCGTTCGTCAAGGGGCAGAACCAGACGCGCGGTGGCTCCATCGACCTGCCCACCTTCACCGCTGGCGATCTGAACAAGCTGGCCTTCTGGATGGCCACCGGCAGCGGCAAGACGCTTCTGATGCACCTCAACTACTACCAGTATCTGGACTATCGCCCCAACTCCTCAGAGAATATCCTCCTGGTCACGCCCAACGCCGGCCTTTCCGAGCAGCACATGGCCGAGATGAAGAAGAGCGGCCTCCCCTGCCGCCGCTTCGACGCCGACACCGGCGATCTCTTCAGCGACGATCCTCGCACGGTCAAGGTGATCGAGATCACCAAGCTCGTCGAGGAGAAGACGGGGGCTGGCAAGAGCGTCGCGGTCTCCCACCTGGAGGGACGCAACCTGGTCTTCGTGGATGAGGGGCACAAGGGCGCCGGCAGTCAAGCCCAGGCCTGGCGGAACCGTCGGGCCGCGCTGGCTCAAGACGGCGGCTTCACCTTTGAGTACAGCGCCACCTTCGGTCAGGGCATCGGCGGCGCCGGTACCGACATCGAGGAGGAGTACGGCAAGGCTATCCTGTTTGACTATTCCTATCCCCGCTTCTACGAGGATGGCTACGGCAAGGACTACCGCATCCTCAACCTGGAGTACGACCTCGATCCCAACCTCACGGACCGTTACCTATTGGCCAACCTGCTCACCTTCTACGAGCAAGTCCGCTGTTATGAGAAGAACCGGCGCGTCTTCTACGCCGAGTACAACGTTGAACCGCCGCTCCTGACCTTCGTAGGCCACACGGTCGCCGCCGGCAAGACCTGGTCCAGCCTGGGGAGCACCGACAAGCGCAGCCTCTCCGACGTCCAGGCCCTGGTGCTCTTCCTCCACCGGGTGCTGCGCAATGAGGGCGGCTGGGTGCCGCGAACCATTGACGCCATCCTGAACGGGGAGGCCGGCTTGCTGCGCGAGGACGGCGGGGATAAAGGGCATCCCAGCGATCTGTTCGCCGATGCCTTCCCCACCTTGCGTGAGGCGCGGCTGGATGGCACTGCGATCTACGGCGAGATGCTGGAGCACATATTCCACGCGCAGCAGCCCACCGATCTCCACCTGGTGGATCTCCAGTCGGTCGAAGGGGAGATCGGGCTCCGAGCCGGCCCCGCCGACCACTTCTTCGGGCTGATCAACATCGGCGACGCCGCCAATTTCCTCAAACTGGCCGAGGACAGAACCCCGGAGGTCGCGATCGAGGAGGAGCAGTTCAGCGGCTCCCTCTTTCAGGCCATCAACCAGCAGGGGTCGCCGATCAACGTCCTGCTGGGGGCCAAGAAGTTCATCGAGGGCTGGGATTCCTGGCGCGTCTCCACCATGGGTCTGATGAACATCGGCCGCGGCGAGGGGCCGCAGATCATCCAGCTCTTCGGGCGTGGCGTGCGCCTGTTGGGCTATGGCCGCACCCTCAAGCGATCCGAAGGCCTGGAGGGCGACCATCCCCCCGATCTGCCCTGCCTGGAGACCCTCAACATCTTCGGCGTGCGAGCCAGTTACATGGCCCAGTTCCGCGATTACCTGGCCGAAGAGGGCATCGACACCGAGGAGCGGGAGACGGTCGTCATCCCGACCCAGCTCAACGACGACTTCAAGGGCAAAGGCCTGCTGGTCGTGCGTCCCCAGATCGAACAGCCCTTCGAGGAGGCAGAACGCCTGCGCCTGCAGCTCGTCGACGCCTGCACGCCCACCATCGATTTGACCATGCACGCCGAGGTGTTGGTCTCCGACGGCCTGACGCACGAGCGGCCGGCGACCTATGAAGCGAGGGATGTCCAGACGCTGCGGCCTGAGCACCTCGACCTCCTGGACTGGAATCGGCTCTGTGACGAGATCTGGCGCTTCCGCACCGCCCACGGCTATCACAACCTGGCCCTCGACCGGCAAGTGCTGCGACGCGTCCTGGAGGAGGGATACTACGATCTGCACTGCTCCCCTGACCTGGTGGAGCCCATCTCGTTCGCGGAGATCGCGCGGCTAGAACGCATTGCCCTGATGATCCTGCGCAAGTACGTGCAGGGGTACTACACCCGTGCTCGAGGTCGGTGGGAGCAGAACCGGTTGGCGTACTGGACCCTGGACGAGGACGACGAGAACCTGATCTCGAGCTACGAGGCCCGCGTCAGGCGCTCGGCCGCGGCGTTCCTGCGGACGCTGCGGGAGATGTGCCAGGATCCAGCCCTCTACCAGCACGACAACGACGATCCGCCAAGAGTCCACTTCGACCGCCATCTATATTTGCCGTTGCTTCTGGAGGATCAAGGCGATGAGCCGGTAGTCAAATACTCGCCGCCAGGGCTCAACCCGGGCGAGCGGGACTTCGTGAAGGCGCTGCGTGCCTACGCCAGGACCGAGGACGGGCAAGCGCTGCTCGCGCGTCACGATCGCGAGCTATTCCTGCTGCGCAACCAGTCCCGAGGCCGCGGTGTTGGTTTCCTGGTCAATGAAGAGCGGTTCTTCCCCGATTTCATCCTGTGGCTGAAAGGTCCACACCGCCAGGACATCGTCTTCATCGAACCCCACGGGCTGAAGATCAGCAGCAACCTCGACGTCAATCCGAAGGTGCAGTTTTTCAAGACCATCAAGGCCTACGAGCGCGAGCTCAACGCCCGCGCCGATCGCGACGACATCGCCCTGCACTCATACATCGTCTCTCAGACCTCGTTCGAGGAACTGCGCGGCCAGACCGGTATCGCCTCGAGGGAGGTCTTCAACCGGGACTATCACGTCTACTTCCACGAGCAGGACGGCTGCGTGGCGACGATGTTGGAGGATGCTCTGACAGCGGGCGGTCTTGAAAGTTGGTAACTGTTCACCTACCCCGCTCAGAGGGGGTTTGTAACCCCCGACATGGCGCAAAGGTGAACCATTACGGGGTAAAAGATCGTACAAGTCGCAATGGTCGGGGTTACGAACCCCGACAGAGC
>Ga0180433_10006337_pt1 | contig 15563 bp, 14 predicted proteins | sample SS_ome_8_FD_132980 | JGI IMG/M metagenome (GOLD analysis project Ga0180433, IMG submission 132980) | Hypersaline lake sediment archaeal communities from the Salton Sea, California, USA - SS_1_D_1 metaG | ecosystem: Environmental > Aquatic > Non-marine Saline and Alkaline > Hypersaline >... | reverse complement strand
GCAGTTGATGATTTCATTGCAGCCTACAACGAAGACGCTGCCCCATTCGAATGGAAGAAAAAAGTTGTTAAACCCGTTGGCTTCAAACGTTCTTACGCTGACTTATGCAGGTAAGTACTAGTGCGCTCCCCACCCCCGAGGGGCACACATATGTTACGTTAGTGCCCGAATCCAAACCGGTTGGTCCGATGACTGTATAGTTAATGTAATTATCGCAATCGGCGTACGTATCGTATACAAACGCAAACCCATAGATGACATGCAAGTCGTTTTCTGTGTCCGTGACGTCATATTCCCACTGCCTCCGGCAAGGATCAAGTGGATCGAACGGGACGGGTCCGACTGTGAAGTTACTGATTACAGGGTTCACGTCGCCGGCCCATGGCTGGGGCGACCCAATGCATACAAACGCTAGGACGGTGGCGATGATACTGACTTGTCTTTTCATTTTTCCTTCTCCTTCTTTTGCTCATGATTCATTATAGTTACTTCACACCTCTCCTCGGGCAACAAGATACACATTTCAGGGTCCTCTCGCCCAGATAGTATACCCCTGAGTCACTGAGAATCACCCCCTTCTCATTAGAATAGAAACACAACTGTCTCTTCCGGACTTCGGCCATTCGGAGGAATAGCCGACGGCCAGCGGGAACAGCTACTCCCTCGTTAGAATCAGGGTAGGTGTAGGAGCAGCATGAGCCTGTGTGACAACAACCATCCGTATCCGAAGGCGGATTTCTTTAACGGGTTTGGCTCGGAACATGAGCCATATGATTCATTGAACTTGCAAGAGTAACTCCACCCGCACGGATGGGCCACCACAACAGGGTGGCATTGTGTTCCGGCTCTCGCCCTACATCGCTCATGGTCTGGCTAACAGCCTGAGCTACAGTCTGTTTTTCAGTCACAAAGTGTTCAAGGAAGTGAAGCGTGGCACGATCAGTATGATATGCAGAAACACTGCCGTTCCAACCTACATATGCGATGGCACCTTTTCCAATGAATGCCGTCGCGTTGCATTTCTTGATGCCCCTGCAGCCCATCATGACAATAATTGAGTCGTTAAATGTTCCTTCCATGCTGTAACGGACAAACTTATCGGTGACCACCAGATAGCGAGGGTCTCCTTTACGGTAAGGCTCAATAAACCCGCTCGCCACTCGGTTGCGAAGCTGCTCGTAGACATATCTGTGCTTGCTGTAAGGTTCGGAAGTAAACATGGCCAGTGAGCGGTACTGGGGGATGTAGGTGGAATGGGTTCTGAGAATAATAAGCTTGTACCCGTGGCTCGGAAGGTGCCTGTACAACTCTACAGTTACTTCCTCGCCTTTGTAATAATCCACATCGTATCCGGCTTTTCGAAGAAGTGCCGTACATTTTTCGACAAAGTCCGGATTGGGCCAATTAATGCTTAAATGGTCTACGATGACTGCTTTTAAACGATGCTTCTGCCGCACAGCCAGCGTTGATGATACTGACGAGTGAGGAATGAAAGACAGTGCCAATAATAAGAGACAGCCGAATCCTGCCGCCGCTATACGTATTTGCTTTTTCCAACTCAATGTTGATCTGTTTCCAAACGTTGGGACGACTATCATGCCAAAACCCAAAAGGACTAGGACACTGAGCGTTATCCAGGGAGTCAACAGTTCTATCTTATTGGCCATCTCTGCAGTACCGCCCACACCAAAAAAGAAACCTTCTTGGGCGCTGAAGGCGAGAGAAATTGCCCAGCAACCTACGAAAACATAACCGGTGATTTGTCAGTTTCTGATTTGAATTGGGGCTACGAGGTTGGCGGTACTGAAGACTCCTAACGGAACAATTAATGTCTTGTCAGGAGTCAAGACGTGCAGAATTTTGGAGGCTTCTCCGTGTACATCGGTGACAGCTTAAATAGGGTAGCGTAAATGACCAGTCCAGGCAGTCCAAAAGAAACAACGTAAGTTATTATATATTTGCAAGAATCATGCAAATCTCTGCCAGTTGGAACCTTTACGTTTAACTCCAACTAGTTAGGCCATATTGGATCGAAATCCACACCTTAGAAATTGGGTATGTGGGTGCCAAGATTGGGAAAAGAAATGCCAACTTAAAGCATTGGAGGTAACAGGACTACATCAGACGGGAGGTGTCTAAATGGGGGCCAACGAAAGGGAAGGAAAGGCACAAGATGTGGGGGGCCAACTCAGGTAGGCAGGATTATAGACTTCTTGCCACGTTCTTAAATATTTAAATCAGTGGGTTGGCTGACAGGTCTCTAATGGAAATCAAAGAAAATGTCAATCCTGGAGGGCAAGAGAGGCAGTTGTCAAAGGTAGCTTTTGAATACCGAAAAAATATGCAAACTCAAATAGTTGTCTGTGATAGGAGAGATCAAACATTATCGCCGAATGTGGAAGCTTACTACATGTAGACATGAAAAGGTGAAGCCATTGCTGACTCCGCCTTGACACAAACACTCAGATCCTCCTGTTCAGCTTCTAAGGTTCAACAACTTCAAAATCAAACTGGCATTTGTGACAAATGCCCGCCCCCGGCCTACCAACGTTTTTCCGTGTAAACCTTGCTGCCCCAACCTCCTCTTTGCTTCTTTAAGGCTCAAGGGGAATGATATAAAGCGGCCTGGGTGGATCAGCCACCATACCGTCTTTCGTCACCCACACGTACACGGTCATACCGTCAGCAATCGGTGGCAAAACAACGGCTGCCCTGATTAAGGTGTTGCTCCATAATGCTATCCTGTCCAGCTCTAAACCGCCAGTAAAAGGATTGGCCAGGTACATACCCGCCGTACCAACGCGGACTTGGCCGTTTCCTTGAGTTGGCCCAAAGTTCGACCCATAAATCCTGAGGATCTTCCAAACGACGTGCTGAGGAGGACCTGGATCCATATACGAGCGCTGGATCTGAGAAGGAACAAGTTTCAAGATCACTGGATCGGCGCTGATGTTATAGACAACGTCAGATTTACTTTTCACAACCTGGCAAATCGTGTCTTCATCTCCTGAAAAACCACTGTCGGCATTGGTATCGGCATAGATGATAAGGCACACTTGCACTGAATAGGGTCCAAGGGCTAAATCGCAACCAGTGTAGGGACCACAACTCGGCTCAGTGCCATCTTTGAAGTAGTCGCCATCTTGATCTGCCCATTGGTTCGCCAGCCTGACCTTGAAAGAATCGTTGTTGCCACTTGCGTTCCATTGATTATATAAGCTAGCACAGAAGCGGCCGCTACTGGATGTAAAGGTCACCACATAGATTGAACCAAAGAAGTTAGGGCACGTACCACCCAGTGGGTCTTCATACCATTTTTGTCGAGCATCGCTGAAGGTTCCCATGCCTCCACTCAGTGGACTGTAAACGGTAAGCCAGCCGCCAGCAGGGCCCTCGGCATCTGCCCCTGAGTCATCCTCTATGCGAGAAACCGTGGGGGTAGGCAGTACATAAAACTGTCTCTCATTGCTAGTCCCCGTCGGCGTTATCACACGGATATTATGATACTCATTAGGGGCGAAGGTCCACGGTGGCAAGGTCCAATCAAGGAGCGTTTCGGTCCAGGCGGTTACGGGAATATCTATCCAAGCATCTCCTTCTTTCATCTGAACCTTATAGTCGCCGCAGAAAAGGGCACTCTCCTGGTTATCTCCAAACTCGGTCCCAGTGAGGGTAACATTGGCCAGCCTGACGCCAGCCACAGGAGACATCCCCCCGCAGGCATTCGTGTCAATCACTGGAGGAGACTGAGGATCAGTGCAGTCAATCAGGGCATGATGTCGATCTGCTAGGTTCTCCCCGTGGCATGCTCGACAATCGGGCTCAGACAGTTGTGAATACGTTGTGTCATATGTACCCACATCCTGGGAGACCCATGCCATTGTGTCCGGCGCAGGACCACCCCCATCGCCATGGCAAGCAAGACACCTCTCCTCTTGTGTAATTTCCGTCCAGACTTCGTCCTCGTCATACCAGTAGCCATCATATGGCAAGGGGTCCGGTTCGACGACTGCGTGCCCGGCTATGCTATGAAGGCTGTATACGCTGTGACAGGTCTGACAGTACCGTATGAGATAGGGGTCATCAGGATCAAATTCCGGTGGATCACCGTGACAAAGCATGCAGCTGGTCACGTAACCTTGCAACTCCATGTGCTCCAGAGTCTCCGTATCGTAAATCGGGTGAGGATATGGGGCGCCATTCTCATCCAGGGGGGTTGCATGGTCTTTGTGGCAATTGGTGCAACTTTGAACCGTGGGGGTAACAATGCTGGCAGGATAGGACAAAGGATTTTCGTCACTGTAATCGGCTACCAGGTTTGGAGGGTGACATGGGGTGCAGATACCCGCAAGGGCTATGCCGGTGGTATGATGATTACCATTATCAAAGGTGTCGTGACAGCCTGAAGCCAGACAATTTGTTTCTACTTGAGGCGGCTCTCCATGACAGATAATACACTGGGCATGAGATGACGATGCTATAAGTGAAGCCATTACAACAAAACCTAATACACATCCTATCCTTTTCATGACCCTGACTCCTTTCCTATGTTGCGCTGAGACTTGCATCTGGAGAAAAATTTGATCCTCTGCCACAGGCTTCGTCACAGAGGTCAATACATGTTCAGATCCCTTCTACTTCTAAGGTTCAACAACTTCAAAATCGAACTGGCATTGATGATAAAGGCCCGCTCCGGGTGTGCCAACAACGCCATAATAGGTATAGGTTCCCAGTGGCGTATTGCCAGGTATAGGATGAGATCTGTGTGCAGACCTTGACCCGTAAGGATTTAGACTAACCCTTGCAGGGCCAATCAGATAACCAGACGGTGGATACTTCCCTCCACCTGGCTTAGTTGCATAGGTAGCAAAGCCGAAGACCTGAACCTCGTCGGTATTGTTGGTAACCGTAATATCAAATCCCAGTGTTCCTCCCCTAGGGACGGCAGTGGAGTCAGGAACGATCTCGCACTGGATCATAGGTAGCTCAAGCTCGGCAAGGGTGCTGGTCACTGTCTGGTATACCTGATCTGCCAGATCAAGCTGCCCATTGGTGTTTATGTCGTAGAAATACTTGGTTTCAACCAGCAGGCCAAAGTTCCCATACAGCTCGGAGACCGGGCTGCCGATCTCGTCCACGAAAGAGTCTAAGATCAGGTCGATCTGAGTGGCTGTCCAAGAAGTGATGTGGGTGGCCGTATAGGTATGGTCCCTGTCGCCTATCTTCACTTGACTGGAGTAGCCGTAGTTGTCCCCAAAGACCTCTGACTGAAGATCGCCGAAGCCAGCATCTACTCCACTGATGGTCAGGGCCAGGCCATCCCGCGTGAGGTTGGTCCTCGACAAGGGTGGGCGATGAGTAAAGCTGACCAAGTTGCTATAGCCACTCTCATTGGAGACAGATACGGAATAGAGGCCCGGGGTAGGGATGGGGAGGCTCCAGGGAAGCAAACGCACGACTACCTTGGAATCGGTCCAGGAAAAGACAGGCATGGCTGTTGGATCGTTGGGGCTCCCTTCCAGCTTGAAGTACACCTCTCGGTCGCAGCAGTGGCGGTCCCCGAAGTTGCTGCCCTCTATGGTTACTAGCATATCATCCGTCCCAACGGTTGGACTGATGGTAGTGATGGCCGGGGTTCCAGGGACAGGCGGAGCGCTTCCCGTGCCGGTGAGGCTGAATAAGACCCGGTTGCTCTCCCCCGTAGCCGTCTCCACGTGAGTATCATAGTTTCCTGCTGGAGCGCTCCCGTAGAGAGACACATCAATATATCCGTTGGTCCAAGCGCCCACTCTCGGATCCCTGGAGACAATGATGACCGGATTCGAGGTGTTGCCCGCTCGAGGCGTGAAAATAATAGAACTCCCAGGCCCGCTGGAGCCGAACCCGGTTCCCCAAATCTCGATCGTCTGGCCATTGCCGTAATGGGGGCTGATATGATCTATGACAGGCACTTCGGGCACTAGAACAGGCTGACCAGACGGCGTTCCACCATGGCATGCTACGCATTTCTCTGCGCTAGTAAACTGCCGGTAGGTATCCGGTTCCAGGTCGGTAGGATCTGCATTCCACGGAGGCACATGGAATCCGACAGCTTCCCAGCCATCAGTGTCTCCTTCGTGTATCCTATGAAGGATAGCGGCTGTGTGGCAGTTTGCACAAAACCGGATGAGTAGAGGGTTGGTAGAATCCCAATCGGGATCCGGGGTGGCCATAGCATGGCAGTCAAAGCAGTTGTAGTAGACATCGCCGACAAGATCCATGTGGTGCAAGTCCCATAAACGAAAACCTGGTGGTGTAACTTTTGTTGCATCTTCCCAGTGGCAATTTTGGCATGAAAACGGCGTGGGACTAAGATTGTTGGGATAGTAGACCATGGGGGCCTCTGCTCGCAGCCTGCCTACAAGATTCGGTTTGTGACAGGCGGTACACTGCCCGCTGGCAGCCAGGTCACTGCCGTGATGCCGCTGTGCGTCTTCGCCGACACCGTGGCATGAGGGAACGACACAGCTACCTGTGGTCCCAGGCGGTGGTGGCCCTGTCCCGTGGCACTCTGGCAAGCTACACTCGCCGGCAAGCCCCGGCCCAGTGAGGCGGTGCAGCGCTCCAGTAACGGCTCCATGGCAATCCCGACAGTCGGATTCGGTGAAGTTTTCGTATATGGTATCGTAGATTCCCTGGTCTTGAGGCACAAAATCCATGAGAGGTTTCGGACGATGGTAAGCATTGTAAGGCGGTGTGCCCCAAATCAATAGTGCAGAACCCAGAAGAAGCAGCACCACCGTTGCCAGACAGAAAAAATGTTTTTGTTTCATAATCCTGCCCTCCTTCTCTATGTTGCAGTCAGACTTGCATCTAAGTAAGATTTGAGCCTCTGTCAAAGTCTTGGTCACCGAGGTCAATGCATGTGCAGGCCCTCTATATTTCTACGGTGCAGTTACTTCAAACTCAAACTGGCATTTATCATATAGACCTGCTCCGAGTGTGCCGACAACGCCGTAATAGGTGTAGGTTCCCACTGGCACATGGCCAGGTATGGGAAGCGACCTGTGTGCAGACTTTGACCCATAAGGATTTAGACTAACTCTTGCGGGGCCAATCAGATAACCAGACGGTGGATACTTTCCGCCTCCTGGTTTAGTGACATACGTGGCAAAGCCGAAAACCTGAACCTCATCAGTGTTGTTGCTAACCGTGATATCAAATCCAAGAGTTCCCCCTCTGGAGATGGTTGTGGCGTCTGGAACAAGGTCGCATTCACAAATTGCTTCTGAAACATGTATATACGCTTCTTTAACTTCAGTATCATATCCCCCGGGCCCTATCACTGTAAGTGTGACCGTGAAGTCACCCCCTTCGATGTAAGTGTATAAAGGATTTTGCTCTGTGCTGCTTCCTCCGTCACCAAAGTCCCATGACCATGTGTCAATGTCTCCTGTGGAGGCATCCGTAAACGTCACCGACAGCGGAGCAGTCCCCATCGTGGGGGCGCCACTGAAGTCTGCTACTGCTGGCGTGTATACCGTAATGTAGTCCATTTTAGTAGCAGAGTCCGTACCGCCAGGGCCATCAACCGTAAGAGATACTGTGAAATTTCCAGCACTGGTGTAAGTATAGCTGGGATTTTGCAGTGTACTGCTGCCTCCATCCCCAAAATTCCATACCCAGCCAGTGGGAGAACCTATCGACTGGTCCGTGAACTGAACGGTTAACGGAAACGTGCCGGTCGCAACATTCGCTGTGAAATCGGCTATTGGTGGATCGGAGGGACCCGAGCTATAATTGATTGTGACATAGTCAAAACCAGTATCGAAACCCTCGCTACCGCCAGTCACAAAAACACTGCCATCAGCACCTACGGCAATGCCTGTGGCCTTGTCTTCACTGTCACCCATTAGTCCATCGTAGCGAGCGACCCACTGTTCATTGCCATTGGAATCATACTTGAGCGTGGCATAATCAAGGTTGTTATCCAAATCCATACTTCTCCCTGTTACATAGATATTGCCTTGGTCATCTATGGCGACGGCACTGGCATAGTCATCGTCACCTCTGTTGTATCGAGCTACCCATTGTTCGTTACCGCTCGTGTCATACTTGACCGTCGCATAGTCGTAGGTAAGATCTAATCCAACGCTGCGCCCCGTCACATAAACATTGCTGTAGGCATCTATCACCATGCAAGTGGGACTATCACTATGATGTGTCCCGTCATAGCGGGCTGCCCACAGTTCGTTCCTATTAGCATCGTACTTGATCGTGACATAGTCCCCAGTGCTTGTTCCAGTGACATAAGCGTTGCCATTAGCATCTACGACAACAGCATAGGCACATCCGTCGTATCGAGCCACCCATTGTTCGTTACCGTTCGTGTCATATTTAACTGTGGCATAGTCATAACGGCCCTGTAAATCCGTGCTGCTGCCCGTCACATAAACGTTCCCTTTGGCATCTACAGCAATGGCCCTGGCAAAGTCATCACCGCCTCCTATCCCGTCGTATCGAGCAGCCCACACTTCGTTCCCATTAGCATCGTACTTGACGGTCGCGTAGTCCTGCGACCATCCTGAGTTATAGACATCGCTGTCTCCTGTCACATAGACACTACCATCAGCACCCACATCAATGCCGTAAGCCTCGTCAGCGCCGCTATCCGGCCCGTCGTAGTCGATGGCCCACTGTTCGTTTCCAAACTTGTCATATTTCACCGTGAGATAGTTGTTGCTAGGACTCGGATGGTACAACCAAGCTGCCACATAGACGTTGGCCTCAGCATCCGAAGCCATAGCGTGTGCCGAGACAGGAGAGCCAAAGACTCCATCATAGCGAGTCACCCACTGCTCATTACCATTAGCATCATACTTGACCACTGCGAACCCACCGACGTCAGTCAAAGGTCGGCTGTTTCCACTCACATAAGGTATTGCCGTCAGAGTCCACGGCGATGCCGATTGCAGAGTCCACATCGTTTCCTGGTCCGTTGTACGTTGCCACCCACTCCTCCTGCACTACAGACGCAAGTTGCGAGAAAACAACAACTACCGCTATCGAGACCAAAAGTGATAATCTAGATAACATTCGTCTCATGTTAATCTCCTTTCTTCACCTGTTCGCCGATCGGGAATGGACCATAAAGCCGTTGTGGGTTGCTTAACCAAACCGTTGGAATGCGTCTATAGGGGACATCCCCCATTTGTGGGTAGGAAATTCCTACTTTTTTTACTATATGTTGGGGTTGTTCGTGTTGATCCTAGAGTATCGATTTCTTGCCAAACAATTCAACCGAACAACCGTTTGAATTTTCGCTAGATTTCTAACTGAAACCACACAAAATCAAAATTGCCAGGCTACGTTTACAGGGGAATGAACGGAGGGCTCTGTTGTGATGGTTCGTAGACCAGGCAACACACCACCCTGTTCCGATAAGATCTGACGACTGGCTAGACGCCTTGCATTTCAAAGCAATTGTCAAAATTCATTCTCTCGAGAATGGATTTTGCTTCGTCAATTTCCTCGATACCAACTTTTCCTAAATACAGGTCCAATTGATGGTCAGTGGTGATGATTCTAACAAGGTCATCATCAAATTGGATTTTCTTTAACTTTTCATCTTCGTTATTCGGCCAATCTTCGAAAGAAGCTGTTACCCCTCGGTCGGATTCATCGAGGAGCACTTCGTATTCTGGGGTCCGCATGAGAATCAGGCTTTGAACGTCATCCACCTCCGGTTGCCAAACCGCAAATGACAAAATGAGATCTGGTGGATCGTCTTCAACGCTAATGAAAGCGACAGTTTCCATACTTCTTTACATTTCGGGGCAGTATTGATCTTGAAAGTAGGAGTGCTGGCTCCAAAAAGCCTCTTGTCACCGTTTTCAACTTAGAAACCGGGGAGCCAGCTTGTGTTTCATTTGGATATCACAAAAATATGGGTATTTCAAATGGTTGGCTTGATAGCAGGAAATCCAACATGAACGCTGAACTGAAGGTGAACATAAGGCATACTATATATGGCGTTGAGAAAAACAAAAGGCAGAGCCAACTTAAACCCTACCCTTGCTCTTTGACCGATGGCTGGAATTACCTGAATAACATCAAGAAGAACTCTTTGCCCCAATAAAAAATGGTGGCAACAAGAAACCACGAAAAGAGTAATAAGCCGAGAACAACGGAAAGGAATTTCATGCGTAACACAAAACAAAGGACAGGGTGGAGCTATCTCCGACCCTGCCCATGTTCTTGACAATCAAATATTGATTACTTCTTAAACTTCTTCCTGAACCCCACAAGCCCCACCAGGCCGGTGCCTAGGAGCAGCACGGTGGCGGGTTCAGGGACGGGGGCACATTCACCACCTGTGAGTTCAATGAGGAGATGCTCGCCAGCAAAGAAGCCAGGCGCAAATCCACTTGGGGGATAGTCAATGTCAATGGTGACCGAATGGCAATCGAATCCTACATTCCAGATTCCCACTTCGGGTTCCTGCAAGACGTTCACAGCCACGATTCCTCCACTTGGAAACCAGTTCAAGTCGGAGAATATCCACTGTTGGGGACCAAAGTTAACTTGGAAAGAAGAAGTAGCTCTGTTGAAAATGTCAATACTGGTCGCTTCGATATCGACGTTCAGAGGATAGTAGAAGTCAACCAACTCGACGACACTGGCCTCGACCAGCACTTCTGAGTAGTTCCCGAAACTATCCAGGTCAATGTCCACTTCATCGCCGATGAGCGTTGCAAAAGCTTGGGACGAGAGCAACAATATCATGCAAAGCGTCACAACCATGCAAGACCTTTTCATTTCTACTCCCTCCTTCAGTGGTGCGAATTCTCGAACAAATTCAAAAATAGCTTATATCGTCCTCCAGAAGACAAACAGGTGCTGCGTTAACACAATAATTTTCAAGGAAAACTGCAAAAACCATGCAAATTCAGTGTCTTTGAAGCAATCGCTTTAATTACAATGAGTTACCTATATCAAGCTGAAATCACATACAGAAAACTGGGTATTCCGATGCCAACTGAACGGAAAACAAATACCAACTTAGAGCATCGGAAGTAACAGGACTACAACAGAAAGGAAGTGCCTAAACGGGTGTTAGCAGGCGAAAGCTCAGAGAGGTGGACACGATAACAGCGGCTGGTAGAACACTAGATGTTGCGGTCACGATCATGTCCCGAAAAGCACCAGTTTCTTGCCAACCTATTGATTTTTGCGTTTTCTCCTATTTCAAATGTAAATCACAACGCTGCCGGGTTGACAAGATCGAAAAGGGTGCTTGGATGCCTTTTTGTTGCGACCTGAGGCAGGGATCTTGCCATATCGGTTTTGAAGATATCATCATCCGGTGGTCCGCAAGGGCGGATTCCGCTGATCAAATATAACCTGCCAGAATCGAGAACGGACCCCAGGGCCGTGCCGTAATAGATATCACATCGCTTGGCCCGCTTTGTCAAAATGATGCTCTCTTTGGTAGATCCTCATCGATAGAGTGGATTCACAAAACACAAATACCTGGCCTGTGATCCACCTCAATCGAAAGAGGTGTCCTTCCAATTTCATATAAAACCTACCTTTTGCCTGCCAGGCTTTCAAACAAGCATCTTAAATCCGAGACGGTATATAAGTCGAGAATCTATTCGGCGATAGTGGCGTCTATCAAAAAAAATCCAAGAGACGGTTGATGGGTGGCGTCTAAGTTGAAAACAAGGTAAAGTGACGAAGGTCAAAACGAGAGTTTTGGAGGGCGAAAATGAAAAGGGTGGCAATATTCGTTTGGTTAGCAGTCCTGTTGTCTTCTGCAGCCTTGGCAGTGGAGGAAGAACAGCTGGTGATCGCAAGCCGTGAGGCGGTCAAACAGCTCGGAGGTGAACTGAACGGCGAATTGAAAAAGGCCATGAAGAGTGGTGGCCCTATTCAGGCCATTGACGTCTGCAAAAGGATGGCGCCGGAAATTGCTGCCCGCGTTTCAGAAAAGAGAGGCTGGCGGGTTGGGCGTACCGCGCTCAAGGTGCGCAATGCCGCCAACGCGCCAGACGGGTGGGAGCGAGAGGTCCTCAAAGATTTTGAGAAAAGGAAGGCGTCAGGGGAAGACCTCCAAAAGATGGAATATTTCTCCATTGTCGAAGAAGGAGGGAAACCCTACTTTCGTTATATGAAGGTGATCCCCACTGGTGGCCTCTGTCTCATCTGCCATGGCAGAAATATCGAGGGGAATCTCAGGGAGAGGTTGGATACGCTCTACCCAAAAGATCAAGCTCGCGGATTCAGGCCAGGCCATATTCGCGGGGCTTTCACCGTCACCCAGCCCATGTGACGGGCAAGGAAGGGGTGTCAACATGGGCCCCTGATTCCTTTCTTCTTCTATCAAGGAGAAGGCTTTGCAAGCGTCTCGTGTTTGAGAAGTATCCGGGTGTACGGGATCGCCGAATCCTACACCTCAAAGCCTCCAGCCAGGCAGCAAAGGCTGCCACAGGCCTCAGCAGGGCTTAAGCCTTTACGTGGAAGATCTTTCATGATAGGCGAGAGCATCACACCTTTAAGCATATGGCGGACTAAATTCTGCTCATCCCACTTCAATGTCGTGCCCATCAAAATAGGGGGTCAAGGGGTGACAAGAATCCATTGAAAAAGGAGATGGCCGTGAATATGGGTCAAGTAAGAAAAGTAGTGAAACTTAACTCCAAGTTTTCTCGAGTTGTTGTGCCCCTCAACCTGCGTAAGACATGGCCCAGGCAAGGGCACCTAAGGGGGTTGGCTTGGGCCTTGGCGGCCGTTTGTCTCCTGGGATGTACTGCTTCCGCGCCAACAAGGCCTGGGCCCATAGACATGGAGTCTGTGCTCGTCTTGCCTTTGAGCATGGCAACGCAACACTATGAGATCGGGACAACGGTTCGCTGCCTTGAATGTGACGTCACGGTTCAAACCGGTTCTATTGAAGGAAGGGCTGCCGAATTCATGAACAAAGCGCTCGTGGCTTTCTTGAGAGAAAAGACGCCGTACACCGTGATCCCGCTCTGGACGGTTGAAGGGATCAGTCCCAGGAATCCCTCACAGGATCTTCGGGGGGCAGACCGCCGTCTCCTTGTGGAGATGGGAAAGAGCGTGCATGCGGACGCGGTGTTGAAGGGGACGATTTACCGCTTTCAACAGCGGGTGGGGACCGGCCTGTCGGTGGAAACCCCGGCGTCTGTGGCCTTTGCCATGGAGCTGATACGGGTGGCTGACGGCCGCGCCATATGGAATCGAGCCTTTGATGAAACGCAACAGGGCCTGGACCAGGATTTGTTCAAGCTTGGTTCGTTCCTAAGCAGGGGAGGCAAGTGGCTTACGGCGGAGGACCTGGCCACCGCGGGGCTCCAGGAGATGATGGCAAGCTTTCCCGTGCCGGCCTATTGAATGGGGCCGCGGCAAGGTTTGATGTCGGTCAGGGCCGTGCGGGCGCAAGGGGCCTGCGTTCAGCGGGAATCATTGAGTCACGACAGGGCGGCACAGCGTCTCGGTATTGGGAGATCAAGTTGAAGAAAGGTTTGGGAGCATGAAAAGAATCTTTTTGTATCCACTCGCGGCTATGGCCGTTTTGGTTTTCTTGTTCCATACCCCATCGGTTGAGGCGAAATCGCCACCCAAGGAGGGCGACACGCTGCCGGCAATCAAACTCGCCGTGTCCAAAGACCCCGCCCATAGGGGCTATCTGGGTCTTTCAGATGAGGGCCTCTTTGATATCTCTCAGATCAGAGGGGCGGCCGTCATCATTCAAATCTTCAGCATGTATTGCCCCCATTGTCAGAGAGAGGCCACCCGGGTGAACGAGCTTTATGAAAAGATAGAGAAAAACCCCGACGCCAGAGGAAGAGTCAAGTTAATAGGGATTGGCGCAACCAATTCGCCCTTTGAAGTTGACATCTTTCGCAATACGTACAAGGTGCCCTTTCCTCTTTTTTCAGACGGCGATGGTGCCATTCACAAGAGCCTCGGAGAGGTCATGACGCCGTACTTCATAGGGATAAGAATCAAGGATGGAGGAGGCCATGAGATTTTTTATTCAAAGGTCGGCGGCTTTGGGGATGCTGAAAAATTCTTGCAGCTTATCCTTGAGTCTTCCGGGCTGAAATAGAGGCATGGGATGCGTTCAAATCCTTCAACCCCTGTCATCCTCAGATGATGGGGGCAACAACCCCGTTTTTCGTATGAATGTCTCCTTTTAGAAGACTCATTTTTTGTTCATTTTCTTGAGTTCATTGGCACAGCTCTCCAGATCGGGCCTTCGATTAATATCCATGACCAGAATGCCGCTTATGATGCCCCGTTTATCAATGAAGAAGAGCGCTCTCTCGGAAACGCCGTCGGAGCGCAGGACACCGTACTTATCTGCTACGGCTCCGTGGGGCCAAAAGTCAGATAATACCTCGAACCACAAATCACCCATCTGTCTGGTCCACGCATAGAGGGTGGGCAGGTTGTCTACAGTGATCCCGAGGAGTATGGCCTCATTTTCGTCAAACAGGTCTTTGACCAGGTTATATCCTGGCCATTGATCCGAGCAAACCGGTGTGAATGCCGCTGGAACAAAAGACATCACCACATTCTTCTTGCCTTTGAATTGACTTAGCGTGATTTGCTTGCCGGAAACGGCTGGAAGAGAGAAATCCGGTGCTTTCTCACCGGCTCTGACTTTCAATGTGCTGTCTCTGGGTTTTAATGTGCCTGGGTCATAGATCGAGTCTTGCAGTGATAGGTATTGCCCCCAGATCATCGGGGTCGTCAATAGCACATAGCCCAGAAAAACAGCCATTATGATGAAGGTTCTTTTCATGTCCGAGAGATAGGAATTTGGTTTTTTTTGCGAACAAGATGTGGCACAAACTGGGTGGTGTGTCAAGCATTGGGCCGACAGGGAAAGAGTTGGAGGACATTCGTGCAAAAATTGCTTCGCATTCGCGGAGCCGTTTGAGGGGTGAGTAGTGAATAGGGAGGAACAGGCTCATGGGGATAGGGTCGCTATTTGAAGCTATACCAGGTGAATTACGTGAAGAACTCTTTGAGACTATCTGCTCGACAGATACTGTAGAGATAGAGAAAATCGTATCGAGACAACACGCTTCACCCGAAGGGTTCTGGTACGATGAGGATCACAATGAGTTTGTTTTGATTGTGCAGGGCAGTGCTGGCCTAAAGCTCGAAGGCGAAGATGACATTGTGGTCCTGAAGGCAGGTGACTACTTGAACATTGGTTCTCATGTAAAACATCGTGTTGAGTGGACCGATTCTTCTTGCGACACAATCTGGCTTGCAGTGCACTATTGATGTCTCAATCGACAGGCAAAAATCAAAGAAGAAGCCAGAGAAGTGCTCCCAGTGCGGCTCATGGCGCGTCGCCCGAATCCTCTATGGTGAGCCTGCTAACAGGAGCGTTGAACGAGACTTTCAGAAAAACTTTGGGAACATCCTATAGTCCTCCTGTCAAGCAGAAAATTATACGGCCAATTTGTTTTTAAAATCAGTATGATACTGCAGTGGTGCTACATCAGACAAACTTCTCCTGTATAGTTTGAAGTCTTTGATCG
>Ga0180433_10006336_pt1 | contig 15570 bp, 14 predicted proteins | sample SS_ome_8_FD_132980 | JGI IMG/M metagenome (GOLD analysis project Ga0180433, IMG submission 132980) | Hypersaline lake sediment archaeal communities from the Salton Sea, California, USA - SS_1_D_1 metaG | ecosystem: Environmental > Aquatic > Non-marine Saline and Alkaline > Hypersaline >... | reverse complement strand
TCGAAACGATCGCTGCCCACTGGGATGCGTATTCATCTTGGTGCTCCAACACCATCCGAACCGCCCGCTCTCGTACCTCGGGGGAGTACCTCGCTGTCGTTGTCATGACCTTATCCTCCCTACGAAAACAGTCTCCGGCAATCCCGGGGCGATTCAGTCATGCACGGAGTTTCGTGATTGAGACATCAGGACCTCCTTCTTGGATGTCCTTCAGCCTACACGCTGAGGGAAGAGGCTCCCGGTGTCTCAATCTTCTCCCGGCCTCTCTTCTACACACGCAACACTACGCAACCGTTCGGGAACGGTTTGCGGTGCACAGGAGCGAGGAAGTGCATAAGAGTAGACTATTCTAGGCCCACGAACAGGACAGAACGAAGGTTCTCCAATTGTTCACCCAGGCTCCACAGCTTGAGTGCGTGACGTGGCTTGATCGCGCGCCGCCCGATTTGCGGGAGCAGGACTTCCTTAGAACGTGACCTCGAATCCGATCGTCCACTCGGCGAATCCGGTGGTATCGACGGTGATCGAGCTTGACATCGACACCGATGTTCCGAGCGCCAGGGTGACCCCCATCGTGCTTCGCGCCCAATCGAACAGGAGCCCGGTCGACGTGCTGAAGAACGTGTCGACCGAGAACGAGAAGCCGCAGCCGACCGGCGGAACGTCCACGACGAGCGAGACGATCTCCCAGTACTCCTGCGGGTAGTACAGGTGGCCCTCCGCGTCCGCGTCGGCCAGCGATTCGACGAGGAACCCGAACTGCGGCGTGGTGATCACGTAGTCGGTCGTATTGAGGTTGGAGACGCTGGTCAAGGTGGCTCCGGCCAGCATGCATTCGAACGCGATCCCATAGATCTCGACCCCGGTGATGGTGCCGCCGCTGCCGAGCAGGTTCGTGTAGATGCTCAGGCAGCCGTAGTCCGTCTCGAGCGTCGGCGTGAACACGTAGCTCTTCGTCTGCAGCGAATACACGAAATCCAGCGTGATGTTGAGAGGAAGACCGAACAGCTGGATGAACGACAGCTCGATCTCTTCGCTCTCGAACCCCGTCTTCCCGAAGGTCGTCACGCTCATCAGTTCGATGCAGCAGAACGCGGAGGCACTGAACGTCAATTCCTGCCCGGAGAAGCCGACCGGCAGGGTGTCGATCGTCGGATCGGTGAGGAACCTCTTCTTCGCGAGGCTCGTCTGCTGGGTCGTCGACGCGGTGAACGTGATGCCGCTCAGGTCGGCGCCCAGGAACGTCGCGCTCTCGAAGCTCAGGACCCCCCCGAGGATCTCGCCGTAGATGTCGAACACCCACCCGTAGTTGGAGGGTTGCCACAGCGTTTCGCCGACCGCCGCTCCGTACAGGCTCACCGTGACCGGCGGGAACTCGAAACTGAGAATCCCTTGAGCATAGATGAACGAGCCGGTTTGCGGTTCGAACAATAGCTGTCCATGGAAGCAGACGGGCCCGAGGGCGGCCGTCAGATCGAATTCCTGCCACAGCCAGCCGTCGAACAGGAAGTCGGAGATACTGGAAATCTCCAGAAAGCTCAGGCTGAGACCCACATCGAGCGTCGATTGGAAGGCTGAGAACGGCTGCGTCTGCTGCGGCGAGAGCCCGATCTCCGCCCGCCAGCTCCCTGTGAACCCGTCACTTCCCAGTACGCTCACGGCGCAGAACAGGACCACCACTACGAAAAGCACGCATCGTCCGTTCACGATCCACTCCCCCTCGACGCGGGGCGCGCACGCGCTTCCCGCGATTCGAACCGCTCTAGCCACACACGATCGTTCTGTCGCATCGTCTGAAACCCTACTTCTTCGCTCCCCCGCGCCCCACGGGGAACGACCGCATGGCAAGGGAAATGGATCACCTGATGGCTCAGCGAACGTCCTTCGATTCCTCGACAGAGGGCGTCGGCGCGCGGATTCCGATTGCTCGTCGATCCTCCGAGGAGTAGACTCCTTCCCATGCGACGGTTCCTCGTTCTCGGTCACGCCGCTCCGGTCCGCCCCGACTTCCATCTGGACGATCTTCCCGGTGGAGCCGGGAGGCTCGACGTGCTCTGTCGTGCCGTGGCGACGTCCCTCCTGCTGTCCCACGGGATCCGACGCGACGTCGAGACGATCCTGCTTCTGCGAAACGAGGTCCGGCTGCGGTTTCTCGGGAATCGGGTCAAGCGGCTCAATCCCGATGAGCGGTCGACCGCTGCGCTCATCCGACGGGCCCTCGCCGCACTCGACGACGCCGGCTCCGATGTGTCCGACAAGGCCGGACACAAGGAGATCGAGAGCACACCGGGGATCTACGTCGCGCCATCCACCCTCGCCGGGACGATCGACGAGCTGATCGACCGAGGGGCGTCCTTGGCGGTGCTCGACGAGAACGGCCGCCCGTTCGAATCGTTCCCGCTCGGGCGCGATCCCGCGTTGATCCTCTCCGATCACGCCGACTTCCTGGAGGAGGAGGAGCGGGTCCTCGAGGGCTTCCCGCGGCTCTCCCTCGGGCCAAGCGCCCTCCATACCAGCCAGGCGATCGCCGTCGCGCACTACCTGCTCGACCGGCGGGGCGAGGATCTCCGCGAGGAGCTCGTCCTGGCTCACAAGGTCTGGGCCGAGCCGAAGGCCCAGATGATCAAGGGGCTGCTCGAGGACTTCGGCATTCCGGTCAACCTGGTCATGCACGCGCCCCCGTCGCTCTACCCGATGGTCCTCGACGGGCTGGCCGAGGTGCGGGTGATGGTCCGCGCGCGCGACCTGTCCAGGGCTCGCCAGATCATCGCCGACTACTTCGAGCCGCCGTGCGAGGAGTGAGGGCCAGCCGCGCGATCGACTAGAATGGGTCATGCCCAAGGAGCCGTCGATCGAGCAGAGCCTCGCCGAGCGGCGGGCCCGGATGGTCGACCACCATCTCCGGCGACGCGGGATTCGAGACCGCCGCGTCCTCGAGGCGATGGGACGGATCCCGCGGGATCGGTTCGTCCCCCCTGAACTCGTTCTCGAGGCGTACGCGGACTACCCCCTGCCGATCGGCGAAGGCCAGACGATCTCGCAGCCGTACATCGTCGCCCTGATGAGCGAAGCGCTCGCTCTTGACGAAGATCTGAAGGTCCTCGAAATCGGGACCGGGTCCGGCTACCAGACGGCGATCCTCGCCGAGTGCGGTGCCCGCGTATGGACGATCGAGCGATCGGCTCGCTTCGCACAGCGGGCGCAGGCGCTCCTCGAGGAGCTGGGATACGAAGGCGTCCGATCGATCGTCGGAGACGGAACCGTCGGGCTCCCGGACCAAGCGCCGTTCGACCGCATCGTCGCCACCGGGAGCCTGCCCAGGGTCCCCCGTAGCCTTCTCCAGCAGCTGGTGGACGGCGGGGGCTTCGTCGGCCCGATCGGGTCGCTGTACGCCCAGCAGCTCCTCAAGGTCGTGTATCATCCCGAGCGAACCGAGACCGAGGATCTCGGTCCGTGCCGGTTCGTTCCGCTGTACGGAACCGAGGGATGGGGCGATCCGCAGGAGGCCGTCGGCGGCCGGCCATGACGGCGATCCCTCGAAAGGGAGCATCGAGCATGAACTGGATCGATCTGCGAAGCGACACGGTCACGCGTCCCACCGACGGGATGCGACGAGCCATTGCCACGGCCGAGGTCGGAGACGACGTCTACGGCGAGGACCCGACCGTCCGCCGACTCGAGGAACGCGCTGCCTCCGTCCTCGGGAAGGAGGCCGGCCTGTTCGTCGCCAGTGGCACGATGGGCAATCTGGTCGCGCTGCTCGCGCACGCCGGGCGCGGAGACGAGATCATCCTCGGGGACCGGTCGCACACGTTCCTCTACGAGGCCGGCGGGTGCGCCGCACTCGGGGGGATCCACCCCCACGTCCTCCCCAATCGGGAGGACGGAACGCTCGACCTGGGGCAGATCGAGGCGGCCATCCGCGACCCGTCGAACGTCCATTTCCCCCGGACACGCGTCGTCTGCCTGGAGAACACCCACAACCGCTGCGGAGGGATCGCCTTCTCCCCGCCGTACGGCGATGCCGTCGCGAAGCTCGCGAGGACCCACGGGCTCGCCGTCCATCTCGACGGGGCTCGCCTGTTCAACGCTTCGATCGCTCACGGGGTGGAACCGGCCCGCCTGGCGCGATGCGCCGATTCCGCGATGATCTGCCTGTCCAAGGGGCTCGGCGCCCCCGTCGGCTCCGTGCTGTGCGGCGAGCGAGGGTTCATCGACGAGGCGCGTCGCATGCGAAAGGTGGTCGGCGGGGGGATGCGACAGGCCGGGATCCTAGCGGCCGCGGGGCTGTACGCGCTCGAGCACCACGTCGATCGACTCGCCGAGGACCACGCCAACGCGGCGCGCCTCGCGTCCGGAATCGAGGCGATCGAAGGGCTGTCTTGCGACCAGGCGTCGGGCGGAGCGTGGTCCAATCTCGTCTACTTCGAGGTGGACGGATCCACCGCCGGTCGCCGCGACCTCGACGCCGCCGCTCTCGTGAACCGGCTGCGCGCGCACGGAGTCCTGGCCCTCCCGTTGGGCGCGGGGCGTCCGAGAATCCGAATGGTGACTCACCTCGACGTTTCACGCTCCGACATCGACGCGACGCTCGATGCCCTCCGGTCTTCTCTTCGTGGGACGTAGGTCCCCCTCCCTTCCGAAACAGGTCTTCCCGCGACGTCCTCTCTGATCTTCCGGACTGGGGACGAAGCTCCTATCCTCGCGATACCGGGTGGTTCGGGCGACGCTCCCGTGCGGGACGCGCCTCATGCCCGGTTCATCGACCTTGGCAAAGGGGGAACGATGAAGGGGCTAGCGACTGCGCTGCTGATCGTGGGATGCACCTGTCTCGCCGCGACCGCCGGAACGTTGGAGTTGTCGTTCGGAGGCGGTCCGTCGACGGTGTCCCTCGGCGACATCAACGGATCGATCGATCTGTTCAACACCCTGATCGCCCACCTGAACGAGACGTTCTCCGTGCACCCTGACGTCACCGGAACCGTCGATCCGATCGCTCCGATCGGTCACAGTCTCTACTTTCAGGGGGCGGAGCATTACTGGCTGACCGACTGGTTCGCGGTCGGCGGCCACATCGGGTACTCGAGCTCCTCGACGGCCTCGACGGGCTTCTACGAGGGGGCGGGGACCTCCGAGATCACGGTCGACCTCTCCTACCACGCCGTCGGGGCGGTCGTCGGTGCGGAGGCGACGTTCCTCGACATCGGGCTGCGCCTCGGGGCGTACGGTGGCGTCGGCTACTACTACGTCCTGTTCGATCGAAGGACGGTGTTCGAGATCCCCGAGGAGTACCCCGACGTCATCGCCGGGATCCCTCCGACGGACGAGGGGCGATACACCGGAGGATCGATCGGCTTCGAAGCCGGGCTGTCGCTCACCTACCCGGTCGCACCCTGGTTCGTCATCGGCAGCCGCCTGGGCTATCGATCGGCGCGGATCGCCGAACTGACCGACACGGCAGACGGGATCCTCGACCTGGACGGCGACGACACCGGCGAGTCGATCAGCCTGAGCGGCTTCACGGTCCAGCTGACCGTTTCCGTCAACATCGAGCTCTCCCTCGACGGGAGGAAGGAGTAGCATCATGAAGAGGGGGAAACACATTCTGTGCTTGGCGGCCGCCGGGCTCGTCACCGTCGCGCTTTCCGGCTGCCTCAATCTGCAATCGGGTCATCCGCAGGCGTTGTTCACCGCGTCATCGACCGAGCATGTCGTCCCGTTCACGGCGAGCTTCGATGCGACGCTGTCGTACGCCCCCAGCGGCGAGATCGTCTCGTACCTGTGGTCGTTCGGCGACGGCGGCGCGGAGGAGGGCCCCGTCGCGGACCACACGTACGCCGACGACGGAACCTACACCGTTCGGCTGACGGTCATCGACGACAAAGGGGTCTCCTCCGCGCGAACCATGACGGTGCAAGCGCTGAATCCACCGCCGGTGGCGGGGTTCTCGTATTCGCCCAAGAGCCATAAGGACGATGTCTACTTCGTCTCCTGCAGCGAGACGATCACCTTCGACGCCACGGATCTGTGCACCGACGACGGGGAGGTCGTCGCGTACGAGTGGTACTTCGGGTATCGCGATGAGAACAACGAGCCGGCGACCGCTGAGGGGGCGACGGTCACGCACGAGTTCCTCTACGCCGGAACGTACTCCGTTTCCCTGACCGTCACCGACAACGACGGGGCTCGGACGACCTACATCGAGGAGGTCGTCGTCGAGGGCGGCGCCCCGTGCTACGCCGACGTGACCGGCGACGTGCCGTGGACCTGCGGGAGCGCGAAATGACGACGAGACCCAAGCGCTGGCTCGCGGTTCTCCTTCTGCTGACCCCGATCTTCCTGTCCGGCTGTGTGTTGAACTCGATCATGAACGACGTCGTCAACAAGGCACCGAAGGCCGTCATCGACGCCGAGCCGAGAGAGGGGGCCGCCCCCCTGACGGTCGCCTTCGACGCCGGCTACTCCCACGACGACGGGACGATCGTCGAGTACCGGTGGGACTTCGGAGATCCCGCGAGCATGGGAACGGAGGTCGCGCGGGCTTGCAGCCATACGTTCGGCCAGCCGGGCACCTACCTCGTCAAACTGACCGTCATCGACGATGAGGGGTCGATCGGCATGCAGCAGATCGCGGTGATCGTCACGAACGCTCCCCCGGTCGCCGTGGCGTCGGTCAACAACGAGAACCCGCTGCCGGGGGTCCAGGTGATCTTCAACGGATCCGCCTCCTACGACGGGCAGGACGCGATCGTCTCCTACGAGTGGGACTTCGGAGACGGGAACACCGCGACCGGTGCGATCGTCGATCACACGTACATCCTCGGCGGCTACTACGTTGCCACGCTCACCGTGACCGACGCGGACGGCGCGACCGCCCGCGCCCACATCGGGATGAACGTCCAGCCGGGCGAGAGCCAGTGCGGCGACGACGACGATACGTGCGGCGGCACCGACCTGCCGTTCGCCGTGATCACGACCAACTGGTCCTGCTCCGGTGCTCAGGTCGGTGAGCTGATCCGCTTCGACGGAACCGCTTCCCGCCCCGGGGTGGGACAGATCATCAGCTACCACTGGGACTTCGGCGACGGGTCGACCGCCTCAGGGGGCGTCGTCACGCACGCGTACGAGAGCCAGAACACCTACATCGTCACGCTCACGGTGATCGACGAGGGCGGGGGAGTCGACACCGCCACCGGCTCGATCCCCGTCGACTCGACCTGCTACTAGGCCCACCCGACGCGCCGGGGCCGCCCGCCCCGGCGCGTCCTCGCTAGTCCTCCGACCCGTACTGCACGTAGTACGGCTGGTCGATGACGTCCACGTCGATCAGGTACCCCTCCGCGTCGAAGTATCCACACACCACGAGGACGGCGCCGGAGGTTTGGATGTCGATCAACCCCCACACGTCGTCGCCGATCGGATAGAGGCTTTCCACTTCGATGTACGTCGGCTGACGCGCCGGAAGCGGGATCTGCTCGTATTCTTGAAGCATCCCGTGCGCATCGTACAGGTACAGCGTCCCGTAGATGAGGCGCTCGGCGGGGTTGAGGATCGTCACGGTCGTCTGCCGGTTCTCCGTGTTGGCGTAGTTCACCCCATACCAGTACGTCTCGATCGCCACATCGGACAGCCCAACGGTCAGCTCTCCGTAGTTCTCGACGAACAGCCACTCGTCCTCCGTCCCCAGCCAGACGCCGACTTGGAGCAGGAGCTGGCTCTCGATCTCGGCCAGACCCCACGTCGATTCGTCCGTCTCGACGAGCAGTCCGTTGAGGAAGACGGCGGTCGATTCGTAGGCGGCCAAATCGTACACCGATTCGACGACCGGCATTCCCTCCGCATCGTAGAGACGCAGCGTGACCGCCTCCTCCCGCTCGTACTCGCTGGCGTTGGTCAGCACGAGGACCGTCGTGACCCCCGGTGCGCAGTCGTAGTACGCCCAGTACGTCCGGGCTTGCGCGACCCATCCGGCACAGACCAGGAGCGCCGCACACAGCCACGCCCCGCGAATTCGGTTCACTGCTCCTCCCTTCCGTACCCGCGACGAGCGGCTCCGTCGCGCGGCGCCGCGTTCGCGACGGTCGTCTCGAGGACCTCCCGGAGCGAGGTCGCCGTGTGGGACGTTTCGACCTCGAGGATCTCCTCGGGGGTCCCGGTGGCGATGACCCGGCCGCCCCCGTCGCCCCCCTCCGGGCCGAGATCGATGATCCAATCGGCCGTCTTCACGACGTCCAGGTTGTGCTCGATCACGACCACCGTGTTCCCCGCATCGACGAGCCGATGGAGCACCTCGAGGAGCTTCCGGACGTCCGCCGCGTGCAGTCCGGTCGTCGGCTCGTCGAGGATGTACAGCGTCTGGCCGGTCGAGCGTCTCGACAGCTCCTTCGCCAGCTTGATCCGCTGGGCCTCTCCCCCCGACAGCTCGGTCGCCGGTTGCCCGAGCTCGATGTAGGTCAGCCCCACGTCGTAGAGGGTCTGGAGCCTCCGTCGGATCCGGGGAACGTTCTCGAAGAAGCTCAGCGCCTCCTCGACCGACATCGACAGCACGTCGGCAATCGACTTGCCCTTGTACCGGACCTGAAGGGTCTCCCGGTTGTAGCGCGTCCCCTTGCAGACCTCGCAAGGCACGTAGACGTCGGGCAGGAAGTGCATCTCGATCTTCTCCTGCCCCTGCCCTTGACACGACTCGCAGCGCCCCCCCTTGACGTTGAAGCTGAACCGTCCTGCGGCATATCCCCGCAGCTTGGCGTCCGGGGTCCGGGCGAACAGGGCGCGGATGTCGTCGAACACCTTCGTGTAGGTCGCCGGGTTCGACCGGGGCGTGCGGCCGATCGGGGACTGGTCGATCTCGATCACCTTGTCGATGTGCTCGATCCCGAGGATCTCGTCGTGCGCCCCGGCCCGGCGGGCCGCCAAGTGCAGCTCGTGGGCCACGCCGCGGTAGAGGACCTCGTCGACCAGCGAGCTCTTCCCGGACCCGGAGACCCCGGTGACGCACACGAACCGCCCGAGGGGAAACTCGACGTCGATTCCCCGTAGGTTGTGCACCGCCGCACCCTGGACCTTCAACGACTTCCCGTTCCCCTTTCGCCGCTTCTCCGGGATCGGGATCCGCAGCTTGCCGGACAGGTACTGCCCGGTCACCGACTCGGGGCACCGGGCGACGTCGGCCGGCGGCCCCGCGACCACCACCCGCCCTCCGTGCACCCCGGCCCCCGGGCCGAGGTCGAGGATGTGGTCGCTCTCGCGCATCGTCTCCTCGTCATGCTCGACGACGATCACCGTATTCCCGAGATCCCGGAGACCTTTCAGCGTCTCGAGCAGCCGTCGGTTGTCCCGCTGGTGCAGTCCGATCGACGGCTCGTCGAGGACATAGAGCACGCCGGTCAGCTGGCTTCCGATCTGGGTCGCCAGCCGGATCCGCTGCGCCTCCCCGCCGGCGAGCGTTCCCGCCTGTCGGTCGAGGGTCAGGTAGTCCAGCCCCACCGCGACCATGAACCCGAGCCGTGCCTTGATCTCCTTGAGGATCTGCGCCGCGATCAGCTCCTCGCGCGACGAGAGCGACAGGTTCTCGAAGAACGTCAGTGCGCTGCGAATCGATAGGGTCGTCACTTCGTGGATGTTCAGCCCGTCGATCGTGACCGCGAGGACCTCCGGCTTCAGCCGTGCCCCCCCGCAGACCGGGCAGGGAAGCGTCGCCAGGTACTGCTCCAGCTCCTGCCGCCACGGGTCCGAGGTCGTCTCGCGATACCACCGTTCCAGCGAGACGACGATCCCCCGGAACGGCCGTTTCACGGTCCGCTCGTACCCCGAAGGGGACTTGTAGTGGAAGCTGATCTCCTTCCCGTCGGTCCCGTAGAGGATGACGTCGAGCTTCTTCTTCGGGATCTCGCCGAGCGGCTGCTCCGGATCGATCTCCAGCGACTTCGCCAGGGCCGTCATCTGCGCCGCGTACCAACGGCTCGACGTGTTCGCGAAGGGGATCAGCCCACCGTTCATCACGCCGAACCGGGGGTCGATGACCAACTCCGGATCGATCTCCTTGCGATATCCCAGTCCACTGCACTCCGGGCAAGCGCCGAACGGGCTGTTGAACGAGAACATCCGAGGCGTGAGCTCCTCGTAGCTCACGCCGCATCGGATGCACGCGTAGTGCTCGCTGTACATGCGCTCTTCGCCGTCACCGGTGATCAGGCCGACCAACCCGCCCCCATGCTTCAGCGCCGTCTCCACGGAGTCCGCGATCCGGGATCGCTTCTCGGGTTCCACCACCACGCGGTCGACGACGATCTCGATCATGTGCTTCTGCTGCTTGACGAGCTCGATCTCCTCGTACAGCGTTCGCACGATGCCGTCGACCCGCACCCGAGTGAACCCCTCCTGCCGGATCTCGTCGAACGTCTTCTTGTACTCCCCCTTCCGCCCGCGAACGACCGGGGAGAGGATCTGCACTTTCGTCCCCTTCGGGAGCTCCATGATCGCGTCGACGATCTGCTGCGCCGACTGCTGGCTGATCGGCTCGCCGCACGTCGGGCAGTGCGGGTGCCCGATGCGCGCGTAGAGGAGACGCAGGTAGTCGTAGATCTCCGTGACGGTTCCGACCGTCGATCGCGGGTTGTGGCTGCGCGTCTTCTGATCGATCGAGATCGCCGGCGACAGCCCCTCGATGAAGTCGACGTCCGGTTTGTCCATCTGGCCGAGGAACTGCCGCGCGTACGCCGACAGCGACTCGACGTACCGGCGTCGCCCCTCGGCGTAGATCGTGTCGAACGCCAGCGAGCTCTTCCCCGAACCGGAGATCCCGGTGATGACGATCAACCGATCGCGGGGGAGCACGACGTCAATGTTCTTCAGGTTGTGCTCGCGCGCGCCCTTCACGTGAATCGCGTTCATAGCCCCTTCTTCAGCTCCCGGATCTCGTCGCGCAGCGTCGCAGCCAGCTCGAACTCGAGCCGATCGGCCGCTTGCAGCATCCGCCTCTCCAGCTCCTTGATGGCGGCGATTCGTTCTTGCCGCGTCTCCGGCTCGGGCCGCTCGCGGACCTGTTTCGGCAGCGGAGAAGCCGAGCGGAGGGACTGGACGATGTCGGTGATCTCCCGCTGCACCGTCTGGGGGATGATCCCGTGCTCCTCGTTGTAGGCGATCTGAATCACTCGGCGTCGGTTCGTCTCGTCGACCGCGTGGTGGATCGAGTCGGTCGGCGTGTCGGCGTACATCAGCACCTTCCCTCGCACGTTCCGCGCCGCGCGGCCGATCGTCTGGATCAGCGAGGTCCCCGATCGGAGGAATCCTTCCTTGTCCGCGTCGAGGATCGCAACCAACGCGACCTCCGGAAGGTCGAGCCCTTCGCGCAGGAGGTTGATCCCGACAAGCACGTCGAAGTTCCCCAATCGAAGATCCCTCAAGATGTCGATCCGATCGAGCGTGTCGATCTCCGAGTGCAGGTACCGCGCGCGGATGCCCAACTCGACGAGATACTCGGTCAGGTCCTCGGCCATCCGTTTCGTCAGCGTCGTGACCAGCACCCTTTCGCCTCGCGCGACGACCTCTCGGACCTCCGCGATCAGGTGATCGACCTGCCCCTTCACCGGATGGACTTGGACCTCGGGATCGACCAGGCCGGTCGGACGGATCAGCTGTTCGACGACCTGGGCGCTGTGCTCCTCCTCGTACGGTCCCGGGGTGGCCGACATGTAGATCACTTGGTTGACGCGGTCCTCGAATTCGGCGAACGTCAGCGGCCGGTTGTCGAGCGCCGACGGCAACCGGAACCCGTAGTCGACGAGCGTTGTCTTCCGCGAGCGGTCCCCGTGATACATTCCTCGAACCTGGGGGACGGTCTGGTGCGACTCGTCGATGACGAGGAGGAAGTCGTTCGGGAAGTAGTCGATCAGAACCGAAGGCGGTTGGCCGGCCCGCCGCCCGTCGAGGTGGCGGGAGTAATTTTCGATCCCGGTGCAGTATCCCATCTCCTGCAGCATCTCCAAGTCGTACCGCGTCCGCTGCTCGAGCCGCTGCGCCTCGAGCAGCCGCCCTTCCTTCCTCAGTCGAGCCAACCGCTCCTCCAGCTCCTCGGCGATGTCGTCGATCGCGAGCCGGAGCCGTTCGTTGGGCGTGATGAAGTGGGACGCCGGGTAGATGACGACCTCTTCCTCCTCGCGGATCGGGTGACCGGTGATCGGATCGAGCACCGTGATCCGGTCGACTTCGTCGCCGAAGAACTCGATCCGGACCACCTTCTCCTCGTACGCCGGGATGATCTCGAGCGTGTCCCCACGGGCGCGGAACGTCCCGCGTTCGAACCCGATCTCGTTTCGGGTGTACTGGAGCTGGATCATCGCCCGCATCACGTCGTCGCGATCCCGATGTTCCCCACGCTTCAAGTCGATCGACATGTCGTAGTAGTTCACCGGGGAGCCGAGCCCGTAGATGCACGAGACCGACGCCACGATGATCACGTCTCGCCGCTCGAACAGGGCCGAGGTCGCTGCGTGGCGCAGCCGATCGATCTCGTCGTTGATCGAGGAGTCCTTCTCGATGTACGTGTCGGTCTGGGGAAGGTACGCCTCCGGCTGGTAGTAGTCGTAGTACGAGACGAAGTAGTGAACGGCGTTCGTGGGAAACAGCTCGCGCAGCTCGCTGCACAGCTGCGCCGTCAGCGTCTTGTTGTGCGCGATGATCAGCGTCGGACGCTGGACCTGCTGGATCACGTTCGCAATCGTGAATGTTTTCCCCGTCCCGGTCGCGCCGAGCAGCGTCTGATGACGGTACCCGGCCCCGACCCCGCGAACCAACGCGACAATCGCGTCCGGCTGATCGCCGCACGGCACCATGTGATCCGAAATCTGGAATCCAGCCTTCTCGCCGACCTTTGGCAGTCTCATCCTAGTCTAGGATGGTACCCCGTCCCGAGAGGCCGATCAACGGCAGGAGACGCCTCGTCGAGGCTCCGCGGGCACGATTCGCGGCCTCGGAAAGGAGCGCGGGACTACCGGAGAATGACGAAGCCGGAGTGCGCACCCTTCGCGTCGTGCCAACGCGCGTCGACCCGCTCGACGCGTGCCATCTCCGGACCGCGATGCAGCCAGGTGAGAAGCCGCTCCAACGCCGCATGGGGCCCCTCGGCGACCACCTCGACCGTCCCATCGGGGAGGTTGCGGACCGTTCCGACGACGCCGAGCCGGGTCGCTTCGATGCGCGTTTGGTGTCGGAAGAAGACGCCCTGGACGTCTCCGTGGACGATCGTCTCCAACCGCTCGTCGTTGTTCATTGCATTCGCCGCCTCCCGCGGGATGAATCTGGCGGCCCAGTGTACCGAACCGAGAGGGGACCGTCCTACGCGAACCGATGGAGTCCCGCCCTCTTCGCCAGCGCTTTGGCTGCGGCGTACTCTTCGGGCGTGATCCGGCGCCCCAGCTCCGGTCGCTCCGTGGCGCGATAGCACGGCCGATACTGATCCATCAGGTTGACGTAGGTGTCCGGCGAGATCTCCCGGGCCAGGAACCGAACGACCCGGTCGGTGCCGGCGAGCCCGTTCGGAAGAACCAGATGGCGGACGAGCAGACCCCGCCGGGCGATCCCGTCGGCGTCCATCACGAGATCCCCGACCTGGCGATGCATCTCGCGGAGCGCCGCCTGCGATCGGCGAACGTAGTCCGGGATCCCCGAGAGCCGCCGTCCGACGTCGTCGTCCCCGTACTTCAGGTCCGGCATGTAGACGTCGACGACCCCGTCGAGCGCCCGGAGGACCTCGACCGATTCGTAGCCTCCGCAGTTCCAGACGATCGGCAGATCGAACCCCGCTTCGACCGCCGACGCCAGCGCCCGAGCGATCGACGCGGCGTGCGGCGTTGGGGTGACCAGGTTGGCGTTTGCGCATCCCATCCGCTGGACTCGCAGGAGCATCCCCGCCAGCTCCTCCTCCCCGACGTCCGCCCCCTCGCGCTCCTGACTGATCGTCCAATTCTGGCAGTACAAGCAGGCGAGGTTGCAGCCCGAGAAGAAGATCGTGCCCGATCCCGCGGATCCCACCAGGGCCGGCTCCTCCCCGAAATGCGGACCGAAGCTGGCGACCCTCGCCGAGGTCCCCAAGTTGCAGCGCCCGCGCTCGTCCGCCCATCGATCGACGGCGCAGTCGTTCGGACACAGCGAGCAGGAGACCAACCGCCGACTCAGCGCCTCGGCTCGACCTTCGAGTTCCCGTTTCGATATCCGCATCGCTCCCCCTCATCGTACCCGGTTGTCTCCGTCGACCGCGCGGCTAGAATCAGGGCGACCCAGGGAACCGCGGAAGGAGGGACCGATGGCTTTCGTCTCCAAGAAGGACCTGATCGAGAAGGTTCGTCCGCTCATCGAGCGTCTCGCCCGCCTCCAGGAAGAGCTGGACGAGCTGTCTGACGAGCTGGAGAACCTCGCCGAGGAGATCGACGAAGCGCTCGACGAGGCCGAGGAGTAGGCGCCGCGAACTCGGTCCACCGCATCACGGGCCGGCGCTCCTCGCTGTTGCGTGGGCAAGCGCACCCAGCGGCCCCTTCGACGGGGGGGACCGCGTCGCGCTCGTCCGCCGTCGGGGCGCTCGGCTAGTCCGTCCTGAACTCGGGGACCCAGACCTCGACCGAACGCGGCAGCGCGTCCGAATCCAGAGCCACCGCCGATTCATCGAGGTCCCGCACCTCGTACGTCGCCCCGGCCAGGGCCGCGAACACGTCCAGAGGCTGGATCGACGACCAGGACGTCGGCGTGAATCCGGTCACGAAGTAGTGCATCGGGAACACCACCCGGACCGACGGAAGCTGTCCGATCACGGTCATTGCTTCGACCGCGTCGATGGTCGGCCCGCCGCCGACCGGGAGGAACAAGACCTCGACGTCGCGTAGCGCGTCGATCTGCGTGTCGCTCAACGTCCGGCCGAGATCCGCCAGGTGGGCGAACTGGATTCCCCCGACCTCGAAGCTGAATAGGCACACCCACCCCTGACCGTCTCCGGTCGAGGTCACGTGGGTCGCCTCGATCGCGTGCAGACGGAATTCCTCCGTGATGATCCAGGACGCCGGTGGAAGCTTCTCTCTGCATCGACCGGCGTCGTCCCAGAGATGAACGATGATCGGATCGCCCTGGACCCGGTCGTTCTCGCGGTAGCAGTACGGACAGTGGTCGATGTGAGCGTGGGTCATCAGCACGATGTCCGCGGGGGCGGGGAGCGCGGGATACGGCACGTACGATCCGTACGGATCGATCATGACCAGCGGCCCTCCCTCCGCTTGGATCGTGAAGCACGAATGGCCGAGGTAGTCCACGACCACCTCTCCAGCGAAGGCCGACACGACCATCAGGAAAGGCAACAGCACCGACAAGCCCACGGTCCGCACGCGCCACCACCTCCGCCACCATTAGACCCCGGACGGCTCCTCGATGCAACTGGACCGGCTTCCCCGACCGATCTCGGAGCTCCAACGGCCTGCCCGATTCCTTATACTGCGGAGATGAACGGACCGAACGATCGTGCAGTCGAGATCCTCCAGCGGCTCCTCCGGTTCGACACGACGAACCCACCCGGCAACGAGCGTCCCT
>Ga0180433_10006335_pt1 | contig 15570 bp, 13 predicted proteins | sample SS_ome_8_FD_132980 | JGI IMG/M metagenome (GOLD analysis project Ga0180433, IMG submission 132980) | Hypersaline lake sediment archaeal communities from the Salton Sea, California, USA - SS_1_D_1 metaG | ecosystem: Environmental > Aquatic > Non-marine Saline and Alkaline > Hypersaline >... | reverse complement strand
TCCAATAATCAATCGTGATCCCGCGATAAGAAATATTAAGATGGTAAATATCCAAAAAAGAATTTTGCTTTCTTTTCGATAAGCTTCGTATGCTAAATATCCCCAAGCTGCAGCTCCATTTTGAGAGTGTCCAGAAGGAAATCCATACCCTTCTGCATTAGCTTTATAATTTGTTGGTGGTCGAGGATCCATAAATATGTCTTTCAAGATGTTATTGAGATAATAGGAACTCAATAAGCCAATTGCCAAATTTTTTGCAAATCGTTTATCATAAATGTACCAAGCAACTACAATTATCAATAAATATGCCAAAGTGTCACCAAGTTCTGTAATAACCGAAAAAATCGCAAACGTGATATCGTTATCTATAAAAAGATAATTAAAGAATAAATTAAATCCATTCAAGTAAAGTAGGAGTCCAATAATAAACACTACAGCTAACGTGGCTAATAGGTATAAAAGAAATTTATTATCTGTTTTATCATTCATTATAATCACTATTATTTTTAAGAGAAATATATATTATTGGTTGATCAAATTTCGATGGAATTCTATATATACCTTTCCCAATTTTTTACATGTAAAAATACTAAAATTACTGGTTCTTTCAACAAAAAATAGATTAATTTCATTAATAGAAAGTTTGAAAAAGTTTAAAACACTTATATTAAAAATTACTGCAAAACGAGTTATTTGGTGGGTCTTAATTTATTACCGTGGATACATCTTAATACGCTTGAAAATTATTGATACACAGCAGAAAATTGTTGAAAAAATCAACGATTTTCAATCAATACATTCCATTAAAGACTGGAAAATAACCTATATCAGTCCACTTCATGGGGCATGGGATATGATAGTGGAATGTGTTTTTAGTGAATTAGAAAATTTGAATGTTATTCTTAACTTTTGTCGAACTGATAATGAGCTAATAAATTGGATTGAAGCAACAACTACGTTTATCAGCATTAAAAAAGACTTTATTTTATAAATAAATTTTCGAATTTCTTTTGATATATTTTGGGATTAACAAATTAAATCTAAATATATATTTCGGAATAAGCTTATTAATTAACTATAAATAATCAAATTTGGTATATAAGAAATAACTATTCTCTATAGTAATATTTAATTGATCAATTAAGGTGAGAAAACTCTTGGAATTAAGTGAGAAAGAGTTAAAAAAACTAAGTATAGATGAATTGACTCAGTTATTCATGGAAAATATTAATGAACAAAATTTGGAATTGATTAAGGGAATTGAATATCTTGTTGAAGAGAATTTTAACACTTTTAAGAAAAGCTTGAATTATGTCATAAAAACAACAACCGAAGTTCAAATTAAAAAAACTTTTGAAAATAAGATTTTTAAATCTAAATTAATGTTTTCAAAAGCCGATAGATTGAAAGTCTTCGGAAAAATAAATGATATTAAAAATATTGGGGAATTTATGGCAAATAGATTACTTCTTTATCGTGCAATTTTTCCTGATGAAGAATTTAAGCTACATATTTTAAGTATACTTAAATCCTTACGAATGATCTCGATAAATTTATCTAAAGCGGTTAAACTAATTGGCTCAGATCTAAGAGAATCATATAGTATTTGCGAGGATGTAAAGGAAGAAAGAAGAAAAATGCGAAGAGAAGAATGGAAATTGTTAAATCGATTATACAATTATGATATGGATTATTTATCTCGAACTTTCTTATATCTTAAAGAGTTGATTGAAGACATTATGATGCTAGCCGACCATATAAAAAACTTTTCAGAATATATCCAATTCTTGGCAACAAAATATTTGATATTTGATTAAATTAAATGAATTGATTAGTAATGGCAGATATTGCTTCTATTTTTGTTCCAATTTTGGTTATAATGGCCATCTCCCTCGCGTTTTCAATTGGAGCTAATGATGAGACTTTATCTGTTTTAGTTGGAGCAGCAGTACTAAAATTCAAGATCGCTTTAATAATTGGAGGGGTTGCGATCGGTTGTGGGATGATCTTTTTCAGTGGAGGATATGTTGCAAAAACGGTGGGTGCTGATATATTAGGTGAAGGTATACAATATACAACTTTTATGTTATTAATCGTATTAGTTAGCAGTATATTATGGTTAATTGTAGGTAGTTTTGCTGGTATCCCATTAAGTAGTACACATTCATTAGTAGGAAGTGTGGTTGGAGTAGTTATAGTTTATGCGATATTTCAAGGAAGTATAAATCTTGAAACTGCTTTTAATTGGGATAAATTGGGTAACGTTCTTCTTAGTTGGGTAATATCTCCTTTATCTGGGCTAATTATAACTTTTATATTTTTTAAATTAATTGTCAAATTTTATTTATATCGTCTAAAAGGACTAAATCAAATCGAGAAATCAGAAAAATATTTTAAATGGATTTTATTTCTTGTGGTTATATTTGCTGAAATATGGGTTGGGGCAAATTCTGGAGAGGCTTTAGGGATCCTCTATGGTTTATTAGCTAATAATTCTTTAAACACCCAACAATATTTCTTTTTTTCAGTTATATGCGGGATATTTGCATTCTTAGGTATATATCTTGCTGCTCGATATGTAATAAAAAATCTTGCATCACAAATGATTAGTTCACGCCCGAGTGAAGGAATAATTTTACAATTAAGTTCATCCATTATTTTAATGATTGCCACATTATTTGGATTACCAATATCTCATAGTCATGTAGTAGTATTTTGTATACTTGGATTGAATATTGCACAAAAAAAGGAAATAGATTACAAATCATTAGGAAAAATGGCAGTATATTGGCTATTAACTTTTCCCATAGCTGCTATCTTATCAGGATTGTTATATTATGGAATAAATTATATCGGTTTTATCTAATAAAATATAAATTTAAAATTATTTATTTATAATAATAATTGAAATCAAAAGTAGAATTAAATATGGGGTCTTTAATAGAATTTTTAAAGAGAGAAGTTGCATTAAACGCGTTAGAGAAATCAATAAACCATGCTAAAATTGTCCAATCATGTGTAGAAGAATTAGGAAGAGGTTTAAATCTTTTATTGCAGGATAGGAAACCTGAAGAAGCTCAGGAAGTATTTCATCAAGTTGATATCATTGAAAATAATGCTGATAAGTTGAGAAGGGAAATCCAAAAAGATATTAGTAAGGGTGAATTAAACCCAAGTGTAAGACAAAATTTATCTCATCTCGTAAAAAGAATGGATGATGTGGCTAATTGTTGTACAGGCGTTGCCAGAAGAATTAATACAGTACCTGAAAAATTCTGGGAACAAACTAGTCAAGAGACTCTTAAGATTGTTCTTGAAATGATGGATGCAACTATAGCTTGTTCTAAATATTTAGATAAAATTGTTATTGATCTTCTTGAGGAGAGAAAACATCTTAAGGAATATTCAAAACAAATTAATCAATATGAGCATAAAGTTGATTTACTTAATATTGACTTAAGAAGGAATCTTCAACTTACTCACTATGATGTGAACCAATTCACAGTGTTTACTGTAGGAAATATTTTTGACATCTTGGAAGCAATTTCAGATTCAATCGAAGGAGTAGCAGATTATATTATGGTATTAGTAACGAGTGCAGAATCACTCTAGACTCTTTACTTATATTAAATTATTGATGATTATTTCTGAGATATCTGATGAATATTCTCCTGTTCTTCTGATACTCTCAATAATATAACCAATTTCAATGGCAAATTCAGGATTATGATCTGTGTTAAATTCTATTTTTTCACATTCTGAAATTAAATTTTCAATCGATTCAATATTTTTATTTGCTAAATTCAAACTTCTTTGTAACCAAGCATCTAAACTCAAATTTAACAAATCTAAGGACATCTTACTTACTTTAGTAATGTTATTTAGCAGAATTTTATCTATCTTCTCAAAGTCAATTCTCAATACACTCTTCGCAATCTTAACAGCATGATCAGCTATACGCTCTAAAAATCTACTAATGAGTTGATAATTACTAGCATCTTCTAAGGTAATATTCATTTTTTGACAGAGCATTATGTCTCTTAAGACAATGTGAGCTTGGCGTTCCACTAACCAATTCAATCTATCAATTTGATCATCTCTATTAATGACTTGCTCTGCCAAATCTTTATCGCCTTTTTCCAAAGCTCTCACAGCATCCTCGTGCATATTCTGAGCTAAAATGTACATTCTTTTTATGGTTTTATTAAAGGGCATTTCTTTAGGATCAAGCAGATCTTTTATTAAAATAGTATTGCTAGTTTCCTCAATAATCTCGGGGCCCATCGCAACATTAATAAAACTTTCGATTGTACTTCTCATTTGATGATGGAATTTTTTACTTGATTTTATTTTGATGATGCTATATCCCATAATGTATGCTCCAATTAATAAGCGAAATAAAAAATCTGAGCTATTTATTTCATCAAGATCAAATGATTTTTCTTTAATATATTGTTGAGAATTAATATATGGGGTGATCATTAAGTTGCCATCGGGTTGGGGCAATATACCAATTGTATCTTTTGCTTGAATTCCATGACGATCAATCCATTCTTTCGGAAGAGAAACGATATAACTACTACCTCCCGTCTGCTGGACTTTTCGAGTTTCAATATTATAAGACATAATTATATAGAATAAAGAATATCAATATTATAAAGTTTATATATAGTATATATATTTGTCTATATAGAATATATAGACAATATTAAAAAATTTAAGAATGCTGAAATGGTGAGGTATAAAAACATAATTTTAAATAATATTGTAAGTAAGAATTAAAATATTTATTTTTCGAATAAAATAGCTAAAATTGGTAATATAATATGGATGAAAAAAAACGAAAATTTCGAGTTTATTTAATAATTGTAGTTATAATAACTCTACTCTCTTATGCTATCCTTTATGCTCTATTTTGGGATTTGTTAAGTGGAGTTTTATTAACCTTGGAAGGTATTTTGATGGGATTTTTCGTAATTCTTTCAAAAATTTGCATATTAGCGTTAATGAGTTTTTATATTTTTCGAAGATGGTTGAAGCAAGATGCGATCTATACTTCTGATGCGTACTTTTTGTTTGGCTCTTTTTTCTGGATATTAACATCAGGAAAGATTCTCGATCTCTTCTGGAATATTGGATTTATTGGGAGCATTTTGGACATGAATTTTCTTTTATTTTTGTTAAAAATTCGATTTGCTATAGTTATATTAACTATTGTTCCCATTTTATTCGTTGGTCTGGAGGCAATTCTGACCTTTGTAAATCTTTATAAAAAGAAAGAGATGAATAAACAGCAATTTAATAAGATTCGAAAAGAGATTATTATAATTTATATCATAGTGATTGCAATTTTAATAATAATAGCCCCAAGTGTTCCTTTCATGAATATTATGCTTCCTTTTATCTCTTTTCCGATGTTTCTTTTCATTGCAATAATGTTTCTGTATATGTATCGCAACAAATATCTTTCTCAAGCAAATGGATTAATTATCGGATTGTCATTTTTCTTATTAATCGTGGCTAGTATTGCCCGATCTGTGTTATCTCTTTCATTAGAAGCACTACCAGTAATTTCAGCAGAAATTATCGATATTGGAGTCTATATACTAATGTTTATTGGCTTTATAACTAAACCAGGTTACGCAAAGTAAAATTTCAAACTCTTTCTTATTTTTTCTAAAATTTCGTGGATATTAAATTAATATACATAAAATGAATTATAAAATGTAAAAGCATTAATCACATACTAAATTCATCATGATCATTATTACTATAATTCTTACTATATCTTTTTCTGTGGGATTTCTCTTCCTTATGGACTTTTATCTTAAAAAAAAGAACTCTTCATTGAAGAAAATCTTAAAAGCTCAATTTAGATTTAAAAAAAAGCTATATAGAACTAAAAGAATATTGGCATTGATAGGAATTTATTTACTTTTAGGAAGTGTAATTTTTACCTTCTATAATCTAAGTAATCGAATTGCGTTCAGTCGGATTTATTCGGGCTATTCAGAATGGCGTAATAGTAATGGGGAGTCATATCTATATATAAATGCGGATGACTATTATGACTTAGGTTATCATACCGGCAAAGAATTAGCTTTAAACATTGGTCTTATGAAATATGAGTTAATGATATCATCTTTAATGTTTGGAATTGACTATTTTTCAATGATAAGAATAGCTAAGCAATATATCGAATATATCCCAGAAAATTATTTATTAGAGCTTTATGGAATGAGTGAAGGAGCCTCAGCTGGTAGTGGCCTTTACATTTCTTTTGAAGATATCTTAGTCCAATCGGTATTTCTTGAAATTATCTATGGTCGAGTTTTGCCTGATAAGATCGTCTCTTTTGGTTGTACAGCATTTGGGACAATTAATAATAACAATCATTCATTAATCGGACAGAATATTGATCTTATAAAACCTATGGGGCTTTGTGGAGCTTTTGTGTTGCATAAATTCCAAGATGATCCCTTAGTCTTTACTTACCGAATAGGAGCTTGCACTATTCCAATGGGTAAAAATGAGCATAAAGTTGTTATCAATATGAATTTAGTGCAATTAAATATTGTTTCTAATATCACATTACCTTTTTTTGTTTTAGCACGAGAGGCTTTGTCAAAATCTACTACCGTAGAAGAATGCTATGATAATTTTTTCCAAAATCATTACCTACCATATGGATGTAACCTTCTCATGGCTCAAAATAATACTTTACTTGCTATTCAATGTTTACCTGATGAGTTTAATCTAAATTATCCAAACTCAACGGTTGTCCATTCAAATACTTATTTAAATGAATCTTGGCAAACTAAGCTCGCCGATCCTTCCTATTCAAAGGTGAGACAAGAATATGCAGAAACTATTCTCCAATCTGCGTATGAGGATAATTTATTAACCGACTCAGAATTACTATCATTGTTAGGGAATAAACCTGTTATTTGTCGAGATGAAGGTGGAATTACAGGAGATGGAACAGTTGCCTTTTTAACCACTAATTATTTTGGATTAGGAACAGTCCACGAGAATATAGGTCTTATCCCACTCTAATTTATAATTTTTAATTGGTTGAAAATTTTATATTTGATACCTTTCTATAATGATATACTCAACCCCATATTTGTTATTTGTAAAATCTATATGAAGCAAATTGCATTAAAATTTTTAGTACTAGGTGATGGTGGAGTTGGAAAAACAACACTCCTTCACAGATATGTTAAGGGTAAGTTTTTGAATACTGCAACTATGACTATTGGAGTCGAATTTTTGTCGAAGCAAATCCAAATGGATGGAATTATATGCCAATTAATTTTATGGGATATATCTGGTCAAGATCGATTTCGATTTATGATAGACAAATATATGAGGGGCGCAAGTGGAGCACTTCTGCTCTTTGATACAACCAATATGACCTCATTTGTGAGTATAGGTAAATGGGTAAATCTTATCAAGAAATATTATGAAAATTTACCTATTCTTCTTATAGCAGCAAAATGTGATCTTGAAGAGTTTTCAATAGTAGGGGATATTTATGCGAAAAAAACTACGGAAAGGTTTAGTATGGTTGATTTTATAAAAACTTCCTCGAAAACTGGAATGAATGTCGAATTAGCTTTTGAAACTTTAGCCAACTATATAGTTGATCTAAAAGGCATCTAAATTCTCTAAAGGTATAATCTGTTTTTTGAAAAAATATTAGTCGGCTACTAATTATTCAAGAAATCGCTAAAATATCTAAAATTAAAGACTATATAGATCCTATATTCTCAATACCACGCAATAGTCTATGTCGAGATGGCTTATATTTAGTTAATTCCACTTGAAAGTAACCCAAATTTAGAATTTAATCAATACGTAAGTGAAAATTTAAAATGCAAAAAAATGCTTTAGCTGTGTTAATGGTTGTAGTAGGTCTTATCGGTGGTACTTTTATAGGTTGGGGTGTCTCAGCTGTGTTAATCCCTGCCGGAAGCCAAACAGTTTTCATTGAAATTACGGGATCAACTACATGTGAACCGGTTATAACTACTTGTTCTGAACAATTTATGATCATTAATCCTAACGTAGATATCTCCGTAACTGGAACTGGTTCAGGTTCTGGTATCGCGGATACTATTTCTGGCCTAAATGACATAGGTATGTCTTCCAGAAACATAAAAGCTTCTGAAAATACAACTGCAGGAGGTTCATTAGTAGATTTTCAATTCGCAAAAGATGGTATTGCTGTCATTATTGACGCTGATCATCCTGATGCTGCGTGGTTAGAATTAAATGGTTTAACCATGGAAGAAGTTTTTAAAATATACAATGGAACTTATACACATTGGATTAACATTTCTGGAACCTTATCTGATGAGACAATTGATTGTTATACTCGACCTGATGGCTCTGGTACACGAGCTACTTTTGAAGAATTAGTTACTTTTGGTGGAGATGAACTTGGAGATGATGCTGGTTATCAAACTTCGGTTACAGGATATACTCAAGTATCATCTAATTCATTGATGGTACAAGGTGTAAGTGGTAACAACTATGGATTTGGATATTGTGGACTTGGTTATATTGATGCAACTGTCATTGCGGTTCCAGTTGATGGAGTAACACCATCAGTTGCAACAATACTCGATAATTCTTATCCAATTTCTCGAGCACTACATTTATTAACAAATGGACCAGCAACTGGATGGGTACAAGCCTTCTTAGACTATATCTATGGTCCTTATGGACAAGAAGTTGTAGCTGAGGAAGGATTTATCCGTCTTTGGTTCTAAAAAAAAATATTTATTTCTTTAAAAAAAAATTTCTTATTTTTTTATTTATTATTTCTTTCATTATTCTACTTTTTTGGATTCTTATTAGATATATATAGACTATATATTTATCTATAATTTATGGTGGGTATGAATTTAATAAATCTATTATTATTTTAGTCATAAAAAGTAAAATACTGACTCAATATTGCTTTTAATTTTAACTATATAGATTTATTAATTCATTGATATGAGTCATTGAAAGAATTATGACTGAACAAACTGTTTTTGAAGATAAGTATTTTTTAAAAAATGAGGAATTATCATATTTAAAAAAAAATCGGGATCCCTTAATTAAATGGATATTATTTGCTTTTGCTTCAGTTGCAACTGTATTTGTTTTTTTGATTATCATTTTTCTCTTCGTTAATGGGGCTCCCTTTTTTGTTCAAGTCCCATTAGGAGATTTTTTTTTTGGAACTAATTGGCTTCCTTCAGCTGGGGATTTTGGAGCCTTACCGATAATAATTGATACACTCTTAGTAACCCTTGGTGCAATTATTATTGCCTTGCCCTTAGGTATCCTCACTGCAATTTTTATTGCAGAATTAGCTCCTCCATTATTAAGAAAAATACTAAAATTTTCAGTTGAAATACTTGCTGGTATTCCATCAATAGTATACGGATTCTTTGGAGTCGTAGTCCTAAATACTTGGATAAGAGATATATTTGGGATGCACGAAGGGAGAAGTTGGCTTTCAGGTTCTCTTATTTTAGCTATAATGGCATTACCTACTATTGTGTCTGTTTGTGAAGATGCTATTCGAGCGGTTCCCGATTATTATCGAGAAGCTTCTTATGCTATGGGAGCAACAAAATGGCAAACTATCCGTAAAGTAGTGATCCCTGCAGGAATGTCTGGAATAACTGCTGCGATGATCTTAGGAATTGGACGTGCGCTAGGCGAAACGATGGCAATGACACTTGTTCTTGGAAACGTATATCGTCTTCCAGAGCCACTAACAAATATGTTAAGTCAAGTAGCTGTAATAACTTCAACTATAGCTACAAACTGGGGTCCAACGGTAGAAGGGAGTATTGAGCAAAAAAGTTTGCTAGCGCTTGGGATTGTCTTATTTGTGATGGCTTTGCTTGTAAACACGCTTTCAAATATTATAATGACAAGGGTGAGAAGAAAATTTACTGGTCAAAAACCAAAAGAACGATTTTCAGAATTAAAAGAATCCAATGTTTATAAGTTATTAGTACGCTATAAGCAGTGGATAATCACAGCTCTTGCTATAATTTTAGTAATAATAATCTTACCCGACATTAGTTCTCAGATCTTTGGAGCCTTTTTAATTTTTGGCTTAAGTCTAGTGTATTATGTCTCTAAGATAGTTCCAAAGCAATATAAACGGTACGTAGTCTATTCTGTCTTACTTTCCTTCCTAGGATGGGTACTTAGTACTTGGATTGGTGTATTTTTGGCAATATCTTTATGTTGTGTAATTTTTACAGCCTTATTTTTCTTAAAGCGTATTTCCACTGTGCTTCATCAAAGAATATGGTTCATTGTTATATATGCAAGTTCTGCATTTGCGGTCTTTGCGGTTGGACTTTTAATATACTATATTGTGGTGACAGGAGCACCCGTATTTTTTGAGCCTGGTTTTCTTACAGGCGTCCCAAGTAATAGTGGAAGAGAAGGAGGTATTTTCCCAGCAATTATTGGGACTCTACAACTTACTGTGGGGTCAATATTGTTTGCTCTTCCTCTGGGAATGTTCGCCGGTATTTATCTTTCTGAATATGCGGGAGATAATAAAATAACCAAATTTATTCGAGCTGGAATTGATAATTTAAATGGTACTCCTTCAATTATTTTTGGTTTATTTGGAGTTGTGTTTTTTCTACTTTTTGTTGGATTGCCAAGATCTTTGTTGGTCGGAATTTTAACTTTGGGATTAATGATTCTTCCAACAATCATAAGAACTACAGAAGAAGCTGTTAAAGCAATCCCTCAATCATTTCGAGAAGGAAGTTTAGCGTTGGGATCAAGTAAATTTCAAGGAATTCTAAAAATAGTAGTACCTGCAGCTATACCAGGAATTGTAACTGGCGCCGTCTTAGGAATGGGTCGAAGTGCGGGTGAAACCGCTCCAATTATGTTTACTGCAGTAAGATCACATTCTACCTTTATAACATTTTCATTATTGAATCCCGTCATGGCACTCACTTATCACTTATTTCGGTTAAGCGGTGAAGTTACAGGCGGACTTGAACGAGCTGCAGGAACAGCTTTAACTTTATTATTATTAGTTTTAGTTTTATATAGTTTTGCATTTATTATTCGAATTAGATATGAAAAAAGAAAACAATGGTGAAAAATTTGCTCATAAAAAACAAAAGTAAATACAAGCAACAAATTGAAAATAATGAACATATAAAAGAACATTCTGACGATTTTGTAATCGAATGTCGCAATTTAAATCTCTGGTATGATGAATTTCAGGCATTAAAAAATATTAATATGAAATATCGTAAGAATAAAGTAACTGCCATCATCGGACCCTCAGGTTGCGGTAAGAGCACCCTTCTACGATGTTTTAATCGAATGAATGATGTGATTGAAGATTGTAGGATTGAAGGGGAAGTTCTATTCAATGGAAGGAACCTTTATGATAATAGTGCTGATATTCGATTGAATCGTAAAAAGATTGGCATGATATTTCAAAAACCAAATCCTTTCCCCATGTCTATCTATGATAATATTACTTATGGTCCCAAAATTCATAAAATTATAGAAGATGATATTTTAGAAAAGATTTCTGAAAAATGTCTTAAACGAGCAGTGTTATGGGATGAAGTAGTGGATAGACTCGATGATTCTGCCATGGGATTATCAGGTGGTCAACAACAAAGATTATGTATCGCCAGAGCTCTCGCAGTAGAGCCAGAAGTTTTATTAATGGATGAACCTACCGCTTCGCTTGATCCAATTGCGACACAGAAAATTGAGGACCTCATCCTCCAATTGAAAGAAGAATGGACGGTTATTATCGTAACCCATAACATGCAGCAAGCAGCACGTATCTCAGACAACACTGCTTTTATGTACCTTGGTGAGATGATTGAATATGGAGAAACTACTCAGATATTTGAAAATCCTCAGGAAAAATTAACTGAAAATTATATCACAGGACGATTCGGATAGGTGAGGTTCTTGACAACAGAAATGCACAGAGAATTAATTAACCTTAAAAATGAAGTCTCCAAGATGGGGCATTTTGCTCTAAATATGCTAAATGATTCAATTAATTCTCTTTATGATCAAGACATTCAACTTGCTTCTGAGGTATTAGATAAAAAAGATTTGATTCGGGATTATGATAATCAAATTGAGGAAAAAACACTTAAGTTGCTTATGCTCTATCAACCAATGGCAGTTGACCTAAGAACTCTTGCTGCAATCTTGAAAATTATCACATATTTACATAGGATTGGACGTTATGGGAAAGACATCGCCGATGTAGTAAAAAAACATTTATCTGATAAACAGGTTGCTCTCAATCTTGTAAATTTACGTCATGTTTATGAACATGTGCAATCCATGATAGAAGATGCACTTACCGCTTTCGAAAAAATGGACATCTCATTAATTAATGATTTTGAGATTAGAGATGATGAGGTGGATAAATTAAGATGGTCTATTTTTCGTGAATGCCTAACCTACATGATTGAAGATCCAAAATATATTACTGAATGTGCTCATTATATGATGTTTGCTCGCTATCTCGAGAGGTGTGGAGATCACGCCTGTAAAATTGCAGAAAAAGTATATTATATGGTGACTGGTAATCATATCGAAATAAGTTAATTTGAACTTAAACTTTTTCATCTCCAAAAGATCCCGAAATTCTTATTTTTTTTTGAATTCCAATTAAATTATTCAATATTGACTCTTTTCAATACAGGATATTTTCTTCCAATTCCGAAAGCAGTTTCACTTACTTTAATAGTTTGAACCAATTGACGTCGCTTATATTCTGAGGATAAATATAATTGTTCTATTTTTTTTATGGTATTTATATCAATTCCTTGTTTGGTTAGATTTTCAACATCGGATCCAATACCCTTTTTGGTTATGTTTTCTAATATTTTATCTAAAATCTCATATGGGGGGAGAGAATCGGTATCTTTTTGGTCTTCGCGTAATTCTGCGGTAGGGGCTCTAAGAATGATGTTTTTAGGTATGATTTCGATTTCTTTGTTAATATATTCGCATATATCATATATTTGAACCTTAAATAGATCTCCTGGAATATTTTTTCCTCCATTTGTGTCCCCATATAGTGTGCAATATCCTACACCTATTTCTGATTTATTTCCTGTTGAGATTAATAACCAATTAAATTTATTAGAATAATACATTAGAAGGGTTGCGCGAATTCGAGCTTGGAGATTCTCATCTGCAATATCAAATTTAAGGGTTCCTAAATAATCTTCAATAGAATTTTCATATTTTTCAAATAAATCATCAATTGAATGCACAATATATTTTATATTCAGATTGCTGCACAATTTCTTAGCATCATCAATACTTTCTTGAGATGTAAATCGTGTTGGCATCATAATAGCTGTAACCTTCTCAGAACCCAAAGCCTTGGCACATACGTAAGCCGTAAATGCTGAGTCAATACCTCCGCTTAAACCTAAAACTACTCCTTCAAAAATACCACTCTTATGATAATAATCATATAAATTTAGTTTCAAAGCACTTAGTATATCTTTTCTCCAATTTTTTTCCAAATTAGGATGAGAACCTGATTTTTGGGTCAATTTCATCATATCGACGACTTTAACTTGCTCTTCAAATGAGTTCATTTTGAAAGTGATTTCTCCATATTCATTAACAGCGAAACTACTTCCATCATACACAATCTCGTCTAAGCCACCGACCATATTTAAATAAATTATGGGGAGTGAAAGCTTTCGTGCTTTATTACTTACTATCTCTCTTCTTAACTCAAATTTATTTATATGATAGGGAGAGGCATTAATTACTATTAGAATATCTGCTCCATTGTCATGTAATCTCTTTGCGACTTTAATATCATAATTTTCATCCCAAAGATCCTCGCAAATTAAAATTCCTACATCATAATCATTTATTTTTATGGGTGAAAACACATTATCAAATGAGAAATATCTTCTCTCATTAAACACATCATAGTCGGGTAATAAACGCTTATTTATTATGGCCTTAATTTTCTTTTCTTGAATTAAAAGGGCAGAATTATAAAACGGATGCAATTTATCCTTCACGTTTAATGATTCGGTAAAGGATCCCAAAATAATTGCTGAATTAGATGACTTTTTTCTAATCTTTTCAATCGCCTCTTTATTCCTTTTCTTAATTATTGGATCATAAATATGGTCCATTAAGGGATACCCAACCAAAAACATCTCAGGAAATACAATTAAATCCACATCCTGATGTTCTTGTATCGTATTAATAACTTTTTTTCTATTGTATTCTATATCTCCAACAATAGGATTCAATTGAGCAAGACAGATTTTCAAATTGGATTTTTTTTTCATAATTCTTCAATTTTTTTATTCTCTATACTAAGATTATGTAATTTAATCTTAGGTATATTTTTTTTTAAATTATGGACTTAAAATGCTTTTTATTTGTTCTATAATTTAAAAATGTAAAGTTTAATTGGAATTCTTAACATTTCAGCTTATTTAAGAACTAATTATGATTAAGATTTTTAAATTCAAAATGAATGAATCTAACAATATTAATTCGGATATCCAACTCGCTGAATTTACGCTAGAAAAAGACCCTTTCAAAAAAAGTCGTAAAAAGGGAGCTCGTAGATGGATTTTCGCTCACATTTTTTATGGTTCAAATAAATATTTTATCATAATTGTATTGTTTACGACAGTGATTGCCTCTATATTGGCATCAACATCATCTGTTATTATTGGAAATGCGGTAGAAGAATTCCTCAATGCAAATATAAGCAGTCTTATGTTTTTTACTTTAATTATTTTACTTCTAGGACTTTTAATCCCCCTTTTCCGCTTAGTAAATTATATGCAACGAGAACTGCTTGCTCAGAGATTAGAACGAGATTCAAGAAAAGAATTCTATGCAAATCTATTAGGTAAAAGTCAATCATTCCATGATAAACAAAAAATAGGAGAACTCATGGCAAGGGCTACTGATGATGTGCGTATGTTAAATTTTTTAATGAGTCCCGCTATTTCATTGATTTTAGAATCATTTACTTCTTTAATTATTCCTTTGTTTTTTATTTTATTTCTATTTCCTTTACAACTCATAATTGAACCAGTGAGCTATACGATATTGTTTTTAATAAATCTTCGCTCCTATAACAAAAAGCTCTCACCAATTACTGGAAAACTTAGGATGAATTTTGGGATGATCAATTCCACTCTTAATGAAACTCTTTCAGGAATAGAAGTAGTAAAGGGTTCAATTAAAGAAGATTATGAATATAAACGATATGAAAAATATGCTGAAGATTACCGAGATGCTTTCGTAGAGCAAGGTAAAGTGCAAGCAAAATATTATCCCATTCTTTTTTTAGCACTTACTATTACTATTGGTTTTACCCATTCACTTATCTTATATGATCAAGGCTTAATAACTATTGGACAAATAATTTCTTATCTTGCTCTGTTAGGTTTATTACGCTTTCCGACCTTTATATCAATCTTCGTGTTTGCTATAATCAAACTCGCAGGTTCAAGTGCAAAAAGATTATTAGAATTAATG
>Ga0180433_10006334_pt1 | contig 15571 bp, 12 predicted proteins | sample SS_ome_8_FD_132980 | JGI IMG/M metagenome (GOLD analysis project Ga0180433, IMG submission 132980) | Hypersaline lake sediment archaeal communities from the Salton Sea, California, USA - SS_1_D_1 metaG | ecosystem: Environmental > Aquatic > Non-marine Saline and Alkaline > Hypersaline >... | reverse complement strand
GTTTCAATCCTCATCCAGTACGTGGACTGGATGCTATCGTGACAGTGGGCTATTTGACGAATATCTTGGTGGGTTTCAATCCTCATCCAGTACGTGGACTGGATGCTATCGCGTTGGTCGTGGTCTTGGTTTTGATGGTGAACTGTTTCAATCCTCATCCAGTACGTGGACTGGATGCTATTTGCTGCTTCTTGGACATTCTTCTTTCCCCTTTTGTTGTTTCAATCCTCATCCAGTACGTGGACTGGATGCTATGCGAGCTTTGCCGCAACGCCGATCGTGAAGGCCGCGGTTTCAATCCTCATCCAGTACGTGGACTGGATGCTATCATGAGCTTGTGATAAACAACGGGACAGTGTTGCTAGTTTCAATCCTCATCCAGTACGTGGACTGGATGCTATAAAAGAGATCAAGGAGCTAGTGCTCATAGTCTATGTTTCAATCCTCATCCAGTACGTGGACTGGATGCTATGCCGCCAAGCGGAGCAATGAGTATGCCGACGGTGTTTCAATCCTCATCCAGTACGTGGACTGGATGCTATCTGACTCCTTACTAAGTAAGTCCCGCAATAAGCCAGTTTCAATCCTCATCCAGTACGTGGACTGGATGCTATCATAAGAAGCCCGCCCGGACGCGCACTGTTTGAGAAGTTTCAATCCTCATCCAGTACGTGGACTGGATGCTATAGCCTTTGTGCAAGCGTTGCTGCGGCATGCTGTTACGCCACCGGATTGGCGAACCTTCACCTTCATGACGAAATCCGGAGTCCGTGACATTGAATACATGCCACATTTCATTTGTTGGCAACTCCTTTCATAAATGGCGAACCTTACTGGTATCTCGACGGTGCTTATGGTTCGCGCATTTCTCAAATGACTAGTGGCTCATCAAAGTCTATCGATTTTCCCTTTCCGTGGTGTTCAATATGGTCCTTGTGTGGTTCTTGAATTCGGTATATTCGTAGACTGTCTGTGTCTTTGCAGATCTCGTCTAGAAGTCCTTGTCGAAGGGCAAAGAACCCTTGCTCATCAACTGAGCATTCGAATACCGATTTCTGGACACGTTGGCCGTAGTTTAGGCATATTTGTGCAACACGTCGCAGGCGCCTTTGTCCTTCTCTTGTCTCTGTTGATACGTCGTATGTAATGACATAGTACATGATACGAGAGCCTTAGCAATTCATCTATGAATGAACGGTGGATAGTCTTTCAGTTCCTTTCGAATCACGCGAGCCATCAACTTTGCTTGAAGATGAGGCACGAGGCCCAGCGGTACGTTCCTTTCCAGGACAGTATGGGGCACTTCGTGTTTCTTGCGTTCTTGATATGCGACAAGAAGTCGCTTTCGGGGAGCGTCATGCAGACGAGCAGTTCCACCGATGCATTCGAAATCATCTGCTGTGATCTGTTTTCGGTTTACAAGCGTCAGGATCAGTCTGTCGGCCACGATCGGACGGAATTCTTCCATCAGATCAAGGGCGAGAGAAGGACGTCCAGGTCGTGGGACATGTAGGTAACCTATTTGTGGATCAAGTCCCACCGCATCGAGCGATGCTGTACAGTCCTTGGCCAATAGTGCATACGCAAAAGAGAGGAGGGCGTTTATCGGATCTCGCGGCGGTCTGCGGTTGCGAGTGTCGAATCGGAACGCTTCTCGATCGCTTTTGATCATGCGTGTGAACGCTCTGAAGTATGTATAGGCAGCGTCACCTTCATAACCGCGGATCGTATCGATTTGGTCTGTGTCCTTCAATTTTGCCAAAATCTGGCGCAACCTGTTTGCTGCTGTGCGAAGAGCGAGCATGTCATCCTGATCACTTGTGTCGCGGCACGCTCTCATTAGCAGATTGCGGCAGTTGTTGATTTTTCCGGCGACGCAGTTGCGGGCGACAGCTACGGATTGTTCTGGGGCATTGTGAAGGGCGTATTGATTGAGACGGAGCAGGACATTGCCGGAGGTTGGACCACGCAGTTGCCCGAGGAACTCGCCGTTGTTGCTCATGTAGGTCACGGCAAGGCGGTTTTCATTGCAGAGCGCAATGATCCCGTGGCTGACTGTCACTCGGCCGAAGAGGACGAGGTCGCCAAGTTGTCGGATTGGGATGCGAAGGGCTTCTTTTTGCTCGATCAGTACAACAAGGTTTTCGTGGTCACGTTTTAGATAAGCTCCTTGTGTGGTTACATATAGCGTGTTGAGCAGAGAATTCATTGTATTTCGTCTTCCGGATTAAAAAGTTGGTCCTTAACTCTTTCAGTGTTGCCGGGGTCAATTAGTGCTGAGGGCAGGCAGTCTTCTTTGAGAGAGCACATTCGGCATCGGGTGTTGTTTAGTGGCGGTGGCATTTGTGGGTTGGCAAGAAGGGTTCGCACGTTCTTGATAGTCTCGAGAGTCAGGCGACGCAATGTTTCATTGATTTCAACCTCTCGGCGTTTGTGGGAGGAAATGTGATAGATAGCTCCCCAAGGAACGGGTTCACCAAACATTTCTTCCAGGCAAAGCGCCTGAGCGCAAAGTTGTGCGTCGAGGTTTTCATAACGTTTCTTGCGTCCGTGTTTGTATTCCACGGGGTAAGGTGTGTTTCCGTGGAACTCAACAATATCAGCCTTGCCCACAAGTCCCAGATTGTCAGAAAACAGAGGCAACGCTTTTACAATATGTTGCCCGTCGCGCATTTGAACAGCAGCAACGTCTGCTTCGCGGTGAAATCGACGTCCTCTTTGTGTGAGGGTGTTTTCGGTGAACACCTGCTCGACGGCAATAAGAGCACATTGCCGCGGGCAGTAAAGGTAGTGCCCGATCTGGGAGATGAGGACCGATGGACGGTCCCCATCTCCCGTGCTCTGGTTTGCAGTTGTCGGATTGTTCATTATTGCGTTTCCCGGCTATCCGACGATGCGCTGCAGAGTTATCCCTGCGGGCAAATCGGTGTCATCAACTTGCACTGAGTAGTCGCTGAAAGAGCGTGGCGCTGCGACTCCGTCGCTTTGGCTGATGCTTATTCGATCAAGAAGAGCGTGGGCCGGCGCATTTCCCAGTGGATTGTCGTGACTGAAAACATAAAGCCCTCTTAGCGACATCATTCCACGCGAGGCTGAGCGGTCGAGGTCCCACATCATTTGCAGTGCGTCCCATAGTAGGGCTAAGTCTTTGCCGCTGAAACCTGTGTCTGAGGCCAGATGCGGGTTGAAGAAGCCATGTGCCCGATAAAGGCCGTACGGAACGAGAGCCTTGCGTCCCATTTCGGTGACCTTTCCGCTGCCGGCCTCATCGCTTTGTTGCGCTTTGACGCTATCCTCTTCGCGTGTGACTGCGACTCTTGTGATGGAAAGATCAAGAGGGACAATAGGATCAATGGATCGGGCGAATGTGAGCTGAACCGGCCCGCGGACCTGTCCGCAATTGATATTTGTAGTCATAACTGCACCAAAGCTGCGAACGTCATAGAAGTTGTTGCACATCCAGGCTCTGGCTTTGTTGATAGTATCGACATCCTGTTTTGTGCCTTTTGACTTGAGTTCTTCTGCGTCGTAAGCGCGTTGGTGCTGTCGGTTAAGCACGCCGTGGTGTTCGACATATATGTTCATGCGTTCCTCGCCAGAACAGGTCGCAGCGATCCAGTTTCGTACTTTTCGTTTGAGGCAGACATCGGTTACAAGGCCGTGCATTGTTTCTGGATCGACGCGCGGAAGATTGCCTGCATCTGGGTCACCGTTGGGATTTCCGTCAGCTACATCAAAGAGAATGGAGAAATCGTGTCTTCGTTTGGCATCAGTCAGAATGTTATCGTAATTCATTGGGAGGTTCCTTTCTGATCTTGAATTAGTTTTGTGATTGATTTTGTGTTGATTTGTCGCTAGCGTTGGAATTCTTTCTGAAAGCCCTCTGGTGATAATAACCGAGAGAGAACAGGCCCTGATCTTCGAGCGTCAGGACAAGGGGGAAACTAGGCAGAGATGAACACACTTCTTCCACCTGTTTCTGGAAATATACGTGAAGCCCTGGTTTCTCTTTGCGGAGTTTGGCCAGATGGGACTGAGTTCCTCTAAGCAGCACGCCAAAGACTGATGCCGGTGCCGAGGATGCTGTGCCGAAGTAGCGGTCAATAATGGTTGCCTTGGCCCCAGGTATAGACGCTTGCTGGATCTGTTCGAGAAGAGATAAGAGCCTGCCGCAGAGATAGGCTGGCTCGGTATTGGTTGTGTCAAGCTGAGCACTCATTGTGGAGTTCTCCTTTCCGGGTTGGGTATTGAGTACAAGTTTTATGACTGCTGCGCGAGGTGCTGTCACCTTATGTTCAGCGCAAGCTCTTTTGACTGCATTATGCAGAAGCCATTTCGGAGCAGGAATTCCCTCAATGGCTGTCCGGATAATTGCTTTTGGAATGGGGGGAGGAAGAGATTTACCAGCGTCCTGCACAAGGCTGGCAGCCAGCGGGAATAATCCCCAGTGTGCGTTTTCATTGGTCTGAGTAGAGATGATTTCCATTGCCCGAAAATACTGGGCAAGGTTCTTCTGAACTGTTGGGATTGTGGTCTCGATCCAACTGCGAACTACCGCTCGACCGCCACTACCTGAAAGCGAAAGTGCATAGAAAGCATCGGAGTCTAGCTGTCCGCCGGGTCTACCCTTTCGGACTGACTCGATCAAACGTTTCACTTCAGTCGGATCAGGATCACTGAGAAAGTTGGCTGGACGGAAATCCGAGTCCTGTTGGGTCCAGAACAGATAGATGAGATTTCCAACCCGCAGGCTGTTTTCCCGATGGCCGATTAGATGATTCAGTGCTTCAGCATAGGCTTTCGAACAGTCGCCGCAAACTGGCGCGATCAATGACTTTTGAAGTCCATAAGATTCGAACGCGTTGGCATTTGCTGAAATCAGAGCCACACCAGATGCCTGGCCGCCGGGCACGCCCTTTACCTTGATGTCATGGCGTATTGTCGGCGGCCTTTCTTCTCCGCAGGCGAGACATCTGAGCTTCTGTTCTCCAGCGCGACTCTCGGCTCGAGCTGAGGCCTTTTGTTGCCAGAATTTCTTAACCGCTGCTTGCTCGAACGGAAAGCGGTCTTCTACCTGGAACGACAGAGAGTCGGCTTCGTTGAAGTCGCTGGGCAACTCAAGTCCCTTGGGATGTTCGCCCTCAAGAAATCGTAGGACTGTCCTAACGAATGGATCACTGGTTTCTTGCTGACACTCTTGGAGGAGTTCGATGAAAAGGTCGTGGCGAGTTGCGGCTCTCTCGGGTTTGTCCTTGATGTCAATACCCAATACGTACTCAGCACTACCTACAAGTAGAGAGGGATTGTTCCCGGTTGTTCTTCCGGGCACGTCAGGGACGAGGAAGACCTTGCCTCTGTCCGCACTCTTGCCTTCTCCAGTTGTAGATATCATTCCAAGGAAGTGTCCGCTGCCATCCAGTTGTATGAGCCAACGCACAGGTTTTCTGGCAAATCCAATTGGAGGGCGGTCATCCAATCTTTCCGCATACTCAACGAGTCGCGTGAGAATCATTGCTCACCTCCTTCCAATTGTTCATACAAGTGCTGCGGCACTCTGAGAACGCCGTCTTCGATCTGTGCGTCGAAGAATATTGGGGCGCCTCTACCTGAGCCATCAGATGTATAGCGCATGTCGAAGAGCACGTGACCCAGCTTGTCGCTTAATTCAACAGGACTATCCGTGTCTGGCTCGCCGAAGTCGGCGGCGAATTCACGGCACCCAAGGTAGGGTCTGTGAAAGCATTGCCCCTTGGAAACGCGACGTCGAAATTGATCACGGTACTTGGCAGGGTCGTCATTCATAGCGTGTGGCATCAGCTCAATGGTGGCCCTGATGACATAAGCTACATTACGTAGAGCGAGCGTGTGTCTTTGGGTCCGATCAGCGTCAGCGAAGTACGATTCGTGACATCCTTTGCTGATCCATTTTTTCACTGTGCCTTCGCTTATTTTGCTCTTTACTTCATTTCGCAACATGCCAACGTAGTGGACGGGATTGAGAACAACAATCTCGTTAATTCGCCAATGGAACTCCGGTTTCCAGAAGATAGCTTCCAGAACACCGCGTGCAGACGATGGCGTCATGACGGGATAAGTCACCCTTTCAACCTTTGCCTCGGGTCTTGTAAAACACGCATAAGGACCCCATACTTTGACTTCAACAGGTGGATGTCTAGACACCATACGTCTCCTTTCAATAGCAGTAGGAAATGTAAGAATCTATATGACGTTCTTTTCGGGAGAGATACCTTCCATGAGAATTCCGAGTTCTTTGTCGTATTTGCCTGCCCACTCCCATAGACCCGGGACAAGTTCACTGCAAAGCCCTTCCTGCTCACATTGTTCCAAGGCATAAGAGGGTAAAGAAACTAAGTAGGGCTGGACCTGTCGGAGTGTATCGCGATTGAATCGGTGATGTTTTCTCAGGGCTTCGATCAGATTCTTGCCTTCGCCATAGGGGACGACAACCGATCTTGTGTCTTCTGGAATGAGATGAAAACGATAAGCTACTTCCGGGAAATCAAGTTTAGCACGCAATCTAAGTATGGCATCCTTGTCTATAGAAGAGAACTCGTAGAGCTTTCGGAAATAGCGCTTATAGAGGGCTGGATCGTGAAGTTCTTCAGGTTTCGCTTGTTCAAGCAAAGACATGGTACACTCTGTTCCTGTACGGTACGAGCCAAGTGGTAGACTACCTTCTTCGGGGATGAAGACGGTAACATCTCCTGTCTTGGATTTACCCTCCCGGTTGCAGCGTCCGGCGGCTTGAACAATGCTGTCGAGAGGTCCCACTGCCCGAAAGACTGATTCAAAATCCAGGTCCACCCCTACCTCAATGAGTTGTGTTGAAACAACACGGCAGGGTTCATTCTCATTAAGACTGTTTCTTATTGACTCGAATCTCTTTCGTCGGTGGGCAGCACAAAGGTTTGTGCTGAGGTATATGGTGCCTTGGGTGAGACTCTGATATAGCGATAGAGCGTCCTTCTTTGTATTCACAACTGCCAGCACCTGCCTCTTTTCCTTTATTCTTTGAGATACATCACGCCAGGATAGGTGCTCCCGAATGATTGAGTAAGTTACTCTTCGCAGTTGGGAGAAATTCTTTTTGGGATGGTCCACGATTTCCTTAATTGCATCTATTCCGTCAAAACCTGACCGAGAGAGAAACGCAGGAAGCGTTGCTGTGGAGAATACTATTGTGGTTTGATAATTAGCAACGAGTTCTTTCAGAGCGGAGAGTATGGGGGCAACAAAATCAGGGGGGAGTGTTTGTACTTCATCAAGAATCACAACACTGCGCGCAATATTGTGCAGTTTTCTGCAACGACTTGGCTTGTTGGAGTGAAGGCTATCGAAGAACTGGACAGATGTGGTTACCACGATGGGAGCATCCCAGTTCTCTGATGCTAGCCGTGACCATTCGGTTTCGTTGTCAGGTTGAACAGCACTGTGGTGTTCCAAGACTGGACGGTGCCCAAGAGCCTTGCGATACTCATCTGCAGTCTGTTCTATAACACTTGTGTATGGTATGACAACGATTACACGATCAAGATTGTGAATAGCGGCGTGTCTTAGCGCAAAAGCCATAGTGCTGAAGGTCTTGCCTGCACCAGTTGGGGCGGTGAAACTGAAGAAACCTTGCGGCAATTCACTTGCTTTCAGTGCTGCTTCGAACAGGCGACGTCTGGTTGCGTTAACCTTACCTTCTCGTGGCTTTTCCTGAACAAGGTCGCAAACCTTTTTGAGAAAAGAATCCGGATTGAAAAGGTCTGATTCTCTCCGTTCATACTTGTCCGGCTTGAAGTGTTGTTCTGTGTCTAAGAAATCGGCGTCCACCAACGCAGAAAAAAGCATTCGTATGAAGAAATCAGTGGACAGAGCTTGATTCTGCCGAGAACCTTCAAAAATGAAGCGGGGCAGCACGCTATCATCTTCCACTTTCTTGGCATACTCGCGGAGCATCGCTTCACAAGCAGCATGCAGTTTCTTGTTCTGAAGAAGCGTTTTCAGGTCTGCTGTGTTTGGCAGTCCTCCGTGATGACCTGCAATGGCCATTGCGAGAGGAGCCATATCTCTTCTTGCTGCAAGCAGTGCCCCGGCGGTTTTATGATCTCTTCGTTGAGAGGACGTCCCTCGTATGCGTTCTTGAACGATTGGGTCAGCTTTTCCCAAGTCATGCCATAGACCAGCCAGCCGTCCTGCCTGTGGTGCATCAAATTTCGCTGCAGACTGAGATGCCATGTCCCCCACTTTGTCCAGATGTTCTTCGAGTGACTGTACAATTCCCTGTTCATTCGCAGAGTGGCCAATAAGCACTGTAGACTATCCTTTTCTTCTGGCTCGCTGTTTTAGTGCTTTTCCTGGGTGAAGCGTTGGCCGACATTGCTGATTGACGAAACCTTGGCGGCCAAAGCCGATATGTGGGAAGAAGCATTTGTGCGACCTGAGTCTCGCTCGAACGGAATACCAGACCTTCTGCCAAGACTGTCCATACCCCTCTGAGAAGACGTGCCGGTCCCATCCGTAAGTGACGGCGAAAAGACAGCACCTACTAGTTGTCCCTGCTGGCTCACGATAGAAGATCCCTGATGACATGCCATCCTTGGCGGGACAAGATTAGTTACGGGAGACACAAGCCCTGAACGACCACATTTTAGCGTACATTCCAGGGAAAGCAATATGTCTCCTCTTGTTATCGCGCGGAAACGTCCAATTACAGGCGTCTTACTTGCTGTCCGCATGAATGGAACCGCAGAAATCCCGCTCCGAACATTTCTTTGTGTGAAGATGACGCGGGACCTAATGTGGAGACGCGCAGCGCAAGCTGGCCGATGCGGACGGAATATTCGGTGTGGATGGCCCTCCGGCTATGCAACAAGAAGTCCCGCTACATACGCATGCCGTGAAATCTCTTAACGAATTTCTCTTTAAAGTCCCGGAAGTCCTGATACAGGCGAGGTGGCACGTGTTTAATGATCTCTTGTTGTGAGATCCTCTTTAGGTCAAAGCATATTTCTTCACGTGGCTTTTCGTCGTCGTTGTTGTCCTCAGGATTCAGCTTGTCTGTGTAGCGAATGGGTTTCGATGAATCCTTGCTAGTTCATTCGATCCAACGACCCGCAAACGATCCTGACTCTCCTTGTGCAAAACTACTCAATATTTCAAATTCGGACAGATGTTTTGGACCATGACACTGCGCTATTTCGGTACCTGGGGGATGCACAAGGGTTATAATGGTCTCAGGCCAAAGATCATCGAGCTTCAAACGCTGAAGATCTCTTGTCAGGAGTATCCAGTCCACTGCCGGCTCCACCAGTCCTGGCTCAGCGGCACGGTATAGCAATGTGAACTCGAGTTTCTCAATCCGATTCCCGGATCTCCGCCCAACCAGGATTGAGTTATTTGAACAATTGTACTTACCATCAACTTCAACAGTCTTAACGCTTGTGACCCTCTCGAATTTCGAGGGTGTCCTTATTTTCAGGGATGCAGCAACAGCTTTTGCCAGATCATCGATTTTGACACGTGCTCGTCCCCACTCCTGTAGGTGGTCACACAGCACCAATATGAAAGTCAGTGGCCCTTTGTCGCACTCGATTTTGATGTCCGGATTGTTATGCGCCAATATGGCTTCTATTGAAACGGCGAATTCTCCGGCGGCTTCTTCTTTGCAGCCGTTGGCTATAAGATCCTGCAGCACGTGATCAGCCCCTATCGCCCCGTGGTCATCTCCGCGTACTATTTCGCACGGATCTGCCTTCATGTTCTCAGACAGACTGTCTACCATCTTCTTTTGAACCAAATCCTTGCCATTTCTTATCCTTTGCTCAATTTCGGCCTGCACCTCGCTCACACCGGAAGTGCGCAGATCCTTAATGAAACCTGGCAAATCATCAACTAGTTGAAAGGCATATCCGACGTCATGTAGCAACGCTGCCGGATACCAGTACTTGAGAAACTGTGTTTCGAGGTGATCCCTTGCGATCAGTTTTTTCAGTCCTTGGTCACTATTAACCAGACTCTTTGCCAGAAGGTGACCCAGAATGCATACTTCGATCGAGTGATAAAGGTGGTCTCTGTTGGCCGTGCTAATGCCGTAGCTGATGTACTCGCGAGAGTAAAGGCGTTTGAGTTGAAACTCAAGGCGAAACTCCCTTGGAACACCAAGACTATGGTAGCAGTAAACGCAGATCAACTTGGTAAGGGCATCCGGAACATCCGCGGGTGTTTTGCCGAATAGCTCGATCCATTCAGGAACCCGTCGCTCTTCTTCGATATCATCATTCGCCTTGTCGTATATGCCCTTGCCAATGTTGTGATATCGAATGAGATGTATCAGGTAGAGAGCGAGTGTGCTGCAAGACTCAAAGTATTGGAGTCTTTCGTCGGCATACGCTGAAGGCAATCCATTCTGGTATTTCTCGTCTTCCAGGAGTTCTATCAAGAACCAGATCCACAGCCATTTGTCAGTTACAGGCATATTGCCTTTCTGGCAACTCGAAGGAATTTCAGCTTTTTGTACCCAATAGAATTCAAGAAACTCTCTGAACCTCTTGATTGTCTGCTCTGCTGCAGACTGGAAACTCGTCGCTGCTTTTTCCATGGTTGTTTCGGTGCATTGTGATCGATCCTCATACATGTAGCGGCTGAGATAGTACACCTCATGCCACATGCATCTGAGCCAAGAAAGACTCATATCGTTCAGCAATGGATCAAGAAATGCACGAGATCCTGTCTTGACGGACCGCGGTGAGTTACTTGGCATTTCCGCGAGAAGAGGGCCGTACTCCTTGTCAAGAAATTTAATAAGGTCCATTCCTTGTCTGTCGTTGGGCTGGCTGTGACCTGCAGATTCAAGCCAAATGCCCAACAGGCGGAAGCGTGCATAGGCCGCATTGCCAAGCACGCCTCGAGGTTCTAACTCCATAAGAATGCCGTCAACTATATCGCAATATTGGTTTTGAAGAAGTGCAACTGATACAAAACTATCCACGTGCAATGCACGGACAGCATTCATATCCCTTGTTTGTGCCTGTTGAGAAGTACTCACAACTATCCCTACCTACACTAGCTCCTGTCGTCGGTTTGCCAATTCCCTCCACCGTTCCATATACAAAGCCGTAGACTGCCTGACTGTCTCGAGGTTACCTGTAAGGACTGCGCGATCAATCATCTGGCCAGCCTCCTCCAACCCTCGGATGATATATGCAAGATTTCCAGTTTTGATTGAAGATGCCAGCAACCTCAACAAAAACTTCCAAGCCAAACAGTCATAAGAGTCGTACACTTCTTCGTCGACATCGACCGCACTTCGTGATCCTACGAGCAAGAAAGTACCTGGAGCTCTCGTAATTCTGGCTGCAATAATATCTCGCATTTTCAGCGTTGAGCTTAAGTCACCATTGGTAGACTTGCCACTTACATAGAATCCATCCTCGCCAAACATGACCTTGTCCAAAGCCGGGCTTGTAACTACAGTACGCTTCTTCTTTTTCCTGCGCCACTTACGATCGTCCTTCCCCCACGTGGCGCGATATACGAACTCTTTTTCGCGTATTTCATAACTGCCGGGCTCCTCATTACTGAGAGGCCATGCCCTCAAGATCGAACTGACAGACAGAGTGTAACCAAGGTCACGTAGAATCACAGGCCAAATATCTTCGGTTGTTGGAAGCTGTTTTGGACTGCCGAATTCACGCCCTATCTTCCGGACGATTCGATCGCATCCTTGAAGCAATGAAATGAACCGGCCCTCAACTGTGGTCCGAACCACGTCTGCAGGAGTTCCAAGCGTCTTTCCTTTGCTGGCCACATCATTTCCCCTTGTCTGGTTAGAAATCACTCTACTGTCTTGTGATCCAGCCACAGATATGCCTCCTATGGCCATCAAGAAAGCAACTTTCCAAGCTTTTCCGGAAGATTATCCAAGTCAACGGGCTTGGCGAGGTACTCAAAGCGTGAGTCATCTTCACGACCCAATTCTTCAATGCTGTCGACAGTGCCTGTACTCACAACAGCGGTAATTGCCAATGCTGGCACGGAATGCTTTGTGCCGGCCGGAGTCCCATATTCTCCCGATCTTAGATTCTTGAGGAACTGCACCCCATAACGAATCCATTTCGTGCCCTGATCCAAGTCGTCAGGCTCAACTGTTGCTATCCTAATGTCCAATACAACTAAGTCATACTTTGTGGTCTGCAGTTTCAAGATCGCATCTTTTGGCCTCATCACCCTGTCGACTCCCATTCCAAATTTCTTGAACGTGTCGGCTATGTTCTTAACCTGAAGCGGTTCATCGTCAAAGTAAAGTACTTTCCTGCCTGCAAACTCAGAATGTTCACTCACCTCGGTTTTCCTCCACGGTCGATTGAAGAATTGGCAATTCGACTCGAAAGACTGTTTTGAATCCAAGAAAATCGTGTTCTGACGGTTCATCATTTCCTCTGGAACTCCGGCATGTGATAGTGCCGCCGTGTTCCAGAACGTGCTGTCGTGCTTCGTAGAGCCCCAAGCCGTCTCCTTCTTGTACGCATTTCCAAGACGGCCTGAACTTGCCCCGGTACCTGCTTTCAAATATGCGCTCCCGATCACTCCTGGGAATTCCAATGCCGTAGTTTTCAATTTCGATAAATGCTGTTTCGCGCCCCACCGTTCCTCCTCGTATCACGACATACCGGTCTTCATCACTGTACTTGACTGCATTGTCCAAGAGATTATGTAAGAGAATGCTAATGCTAGGAGGTCGCAGTTCTGCTCGCGGCAAGTTCTCCAAGCTTCTGTCCAGAACTATATCAACCAGCTTTTCATGAGCGTACTCCAGGTATATTTCCACAGACTCGCGAACCAGCAAATAGAGGTCTCTGATAACGAATCCCCTTTCCCCAGCCTTGACATGACCGCTCAAGGTGTCGAATGTCTCTTTTGCCATATCGGCGAGTGAGAAAGCTTCTCTTCTCATTAACTTAACTTGATCCTTCACTCTAGCTACTAGCTCAGAATGCTGGTTCTCCGACTGTAGTCGCATCTTCTCAACGCATTCCTCAATGACGTCACATCCGGTAGTGACGGGGTTCAGGCTTCCTCGCACACGATGGAAAATGAGTGCCGCGATATCTTTCCAAGCCTGACTCTTTTTCTCAAATGTCGTTGCTGTCTTCTGCCAATTACTTGTGGCCTCCTCAAGTTCAAGTCTCTGCTGCCGACCAAGGTACTCGCCACACACAACCAAAGCTAGCGTTCTGAGGAATCTGGCTTCACTGCCCAAATCGATGTTCTCAGAAGACGGACCTAGGCAAAGGGCGCCACGCGGCCCACCGCTTAACTGAAAAGGAATGAAACACCCTAATCCTGCGCTCGCAAGCTTGTCATACTGTTTTCCAATTCCTTCCCTTATGCAGCGGACCCAGTCAGACGCAAGATCCCAGCGATCCAGCACAAAGGGGTTATCTCTTACCGCGGTTTTCCAGTCAAAACGTAGTTCGCGACAGATTTCTGGAGCGCCTTTTGACACGGCCTTTGCGAGAAGCGTTTTACCCTCTGTTTGAGACGGCCCCAAGAACACAACGTAACTGACACCGAGGTAATCTCGTATCAGATTCGCTATTTTTTCCGTCGTTTGATCCAACTCTTGAGAGGTTTTGGGAATACCCCTTAGCCCAGTTACCAATCTGCGTCGGAATACGGCTTCACGCGAGGACTTGATCAAATTCATCTGTGTTTCTGCTTGCTTCGCGATGTGCTCTGCTTGTTGTTCCAAAGCGAGAAGCTGTTCGTCCCTGTAGGGCTCAAGCTCGTCGACAAGTTTCTCCAATTTCTCTTTTACAGAACGTCCAGCTCGTATGTCTCTAAAGCCTCTTTTCTTGCCGCATTTTGCGATATTCGCACGGAGTTCTCCAAGAGCCTGTTCTGTTTCAGGTCTTCTTTGACATGAGAAGAGTACGGCGATTGTTCGGCCGCGCACAACAACCGGGGCTATCATGTCAACGAGCCCCATATAACACGGGAAATGTAATCCTGTACGGTCTTGCTCTGGCCGGAGTTCACCGTTGAAAAAGTCTCGCGCCACTTTATCGTCCCACGATTTACACGTCTGCTCTCCCCCAGGGCACTCCTTGTCATCCCTCAAGAGTTTGCAGAATTCTGAGAAACGGAACTGAGGGTTTATCGTGCTTATTCGGTATGTCCTCAGCACTTTGCCACTTTCGCCGATTTCCGATGGCTCGAGCAGAGCTACTGGCATCTTAAGCTTCTCTGCACAGCCACACTCGATAAAAGCTATTTCCCCTTGATTGATGACATCAGAAATGCGCTCAGGATAGAAAGGCCATTGCTTGCTTGACATCGGATGTACCTCTCTCTGTCCTTGGCAACTCAAATCACTCTGGCGAAACACTCTTCAAGAACCCGATGAACATGATCGGTAGTTGTGCCCTATGTGCTTATAGATGCTAATGTTATGTAACGTCAAGAGAACGTATGCCTGCGGAGAGAAATGGGCAGAGAACATCTGTTATCCATCCGAGGATTGGGATTCGGCGAGAGCAAAGGTGCGCATTTCCAGACCCCACCTTACTCCGGTACTAAATTCGAGACTGATTAGATTCTTATAACCAAGTATTGGTTCACAGATACGTGCGTTACTTCAGAGTCATAGTATCTAAGCAAGGAAGGTGCGAAATCGTCGTGCCCTTACTGACAAGGAGATAGAGTCCTTGTTTGAAGCAATTAAACCGGAGGAAGCCTTGATATGGCGGATTTTCCTTTCGTGGGCGAGCCATCTTTGCGCCTCCGGGTCAAGACTGGCTGGTTTTCGTGTCAAGTTTTCATGCCAGTTTGCCCGGAACGAAACCGGCCAATCCGCTAAGTGCTGGACTGGCCGATGTTTACTGGTCGGGGCGACTGGATTCGAACCAGCGACCTCTTGAACCCCATTCATTCTCAGATAATGCTCGTAAGTGATGGTTCTACATGTTGTTATGTTGTCACAGGCCCATTCCATATTTCGCGTGCTGGTCGGCAAATGTCGCTGATTGTCGAAGCTTTGGATAGAAAAGTGTGGCAATTTGGTGATAATCTCAAGTGGCAATAATGTCAGGCAAATCGACTGCAGCAGCACCACATCTCAGAAATTGAACCACGGTATTCCACCCGAAGTGATGGTTTTGTTCATGATTACGTTGCTTGTACGAAGGGACTTCTCTGGACTGTTGTACTCTACATCTGGCAAAAGGCGAACAGCGTAGATCGAATGGGAGCGTATTTTCAATGTTTCAGGGCAAGAGCGGGCATTTGGGGAAGGGCAAGTAACCGGGTTCGAGTCTCACTCAAGGAGCCAAGCACTCCCGATTTCGAACTTTTCTGAGATAGTCTACCAGAGGCCATGCGTTTGAAGATGTGTGGCCTTTTGTATGTCTTGTTAGCAGGTGGGGTTACGACGCTTGCTTGTCTAATTTCCTTTCTCTCTGACCTTTCTAAACGCTGTCGAGCGGGCACAGTGAGGTGTCAACATTCTTGCGCAGTTTCAAATGCTCTGTCACTATCTCGGAATCAGACAAGGAAGGAGTCCGGT
>Ga0180433_10006333_pt1 | contig 15572 bp, 11 predicted proteins | sample SS_ome_8_FD_132980 | JGI IMG/M metagenome (GOLD analysis project Ga0180433, IMG submission 132980) | Hypersaline lake sediment archaeal communities from the Salton Sea, California, USA - SS_1_D_1 metaG | ecosystem: Environmental > Aquatic > Non-marine Saline and Alkaline > Hypersaline >... | reverse complement strand
CTGCGGGCTGAGATCCTGAATCTGCACGCCCAGGTAGCCCCGCACCACCTTGCCTTTGCTGATGAGCTGGTCCATCACGTCCCTGACCATGTTGGACGGGATGGCAAAGCCGATCCCCTCGTTGCCGCTCAGCGCCGAGGAGGTGAGGATCATGTTGTTGATGCCGATGACCTCGCCCTTCATGTTGACCAGCGGCCCGCCGGAGTTGCCCCTGTTGATGGCCGCGTCGGTCTGGATGAAGTCCTGATACATCAGCCCCCTGCCGCGCGTGTGCCTGCCCTTGGCGGAGATGATCCCCGCCGTGACGGTCTGGGGAAGCCCTTCAGGCGCGCCGATGGCTAATACCCAGTCCCCCACTTCGACATCGTCGCTGTCGCCCAGCGGCGCAGCCGTCAGGTTCTCGGACGGAATCTTGATGATTGCCAGGTCGGTCGGGGGATCGGTTCGGACCCACTCGGCCCTGAGCCGTCTCTTGTCGGCCAGGACGACCTCCACCTGGTCCGCCCCGCCAACCACATGATGATTCGTCAGGACATAGCCGTTTTCGGCATCGACGATCACTCCGCTGCCCAAGCCCCTCTGAAAGAACTCCCTGCCTCGGTTCGGACCCCGCTCCGGCAAGCCCGGCCAATCTTCGCCGAAGAACCGCCGCATGAACTCGTCCATGCGCGGATCCTGAGAACCGAAACCGCGCATGCGGACCTTCTTGGAGACGCGGACCTCCACGACGGCCGGCTTGACGACCTTGGCGACCTGCCGGAAGAGCTTGGACAACCGGTCATGCCCCGCCAACTCCGCAAGCTCCTCGCGGAGAGCGTCCTGTTTACCCGATTCGACCGCAAAGGCTATTCGCCCCGCCATGTTCGGGCCGAACACTGACACCCCGCCGATCAGCGCGATCAGCAACACGAGCGGCAACCATTGTTTCACAGTCATTTTTCCGGTCTCCTAGTCACTCCACCAATCACACAACACTCACTCGCAACAGGTCGCGCAGACCTCATGTTGAATACGACGAAAAGGGCGGCGGGGTTTTGCCTAAGATCGTCCCGCAGCCCTGCGGCCCAGCGTAAGGGACCATATGACTAACAAGACCCATAATCCCAGTGAAGGTAAGGTCAAGAGCACAAAAAGACGCGTCGGATTCCCGCCGGCAGTGACGTCCAGCCTCGGCAACGAGGCCCCCGGGGACGCCAACGTCAACTCCGGACGCCACTTGAGACTCTCGATCTCGTCGGCCGTCGGCGCTGGCTGGGCCCGGGTAGTCCGAGGCGGCTGATAAAGCAGGTTCTCGTATATGGCAACGGGCGGATCGCCTGGCCTAAGGGCCTTCAGCTCGGCGACCTGGCGGTAGACGACCTGGCCCGGGGGGACTGCCGAGGGCCTCCCGGCCAGGCCGACCGGCGTTTCCCAATCGCTTCGACGCAATTGGACGTTCCGTACCTCGATCGGGCAATCGCTCCAGGTGTATATCTGGAAGATCGCGGCCGCGCGGGCCTCGGCAGGATCAGCCTGCGAGATTTGCAGCGTCCGCTCGAAGTGGCGCCACCGTCCGTCAAGCTGCGGACCGAAGACGCGCATGCCCTCACCTTCCAGCTGCTGCCAGCCGCCGCCGGCCAGGGGATGGACGATCTCGGCCCGGAAGGAGTCTGCCGCAGCTGTCGGCGCGCGGGCGTCCAGCGATATCCGGTGGATCGTGCCCGGACGGACTGACACATCGTGCCGGGCCACAGCCATGCCGCCAAACATCGGAGCTTCCAGACGCAGCACGGCGCCGTCGCAGGTCATGTGCTCGCCCTGCCAACGATCGCCCAGAAGGTTCGGGCCGTCCGGACCCGCCGGCTGTGACGGCATCCGCACCGACCCGATCACGTCGCGGAACTCCCGCTCAGCGGCCACGATGTAACGGACGCCGTAGAGACTCAGCAGATAATTCCTGCGGATCAGACGGGCCCAGTCCGGATTCGACCCGAAGATGCGGAAACCCAGCAGGTGCGCGTGCGCGGGCGACTGGAACGGCCCGTAGTTGCCGATGGTCGCAACGCCAAGAGATTCGCACGTCTTGGGCAGCAGAAGCTCCGCTGGCCTATGGTGGTAGGCGCCGCTCAGGCCCCAGACGCGAAACGCGGGGTCGGCCTTGGCATTACGGCCCAGCCACTTGGCGGCTGGGGATGCCTCCGGGTCGACGCCCCGCTGGCTGCGGGCCGGCACGTCAACGAAGCGCGTCACGAAGAACAGGTCCACCAGCAACACCCCCACCAGCACCACCCCGCGACGGCGCGGACTCCCCAGCCACCATAGGATCGTCGCCGCACTCACCCCAACCAACGCCAGCGGGACCCACACGGCTGGGTTGGCCAAGCGCACAGCCCGCAGCACGTCCCCAGCCGTGCCGGAAACGTACGGTACCTGCGCGGGAAACCTGGCCGACAGCACGCGCGCGACAATCGCCCCTGCGCCCAGAACTGCAAGCATGGCCGCGGGCAGCACGAACGTCGCAGCCCGACGCACCGTCCGCCGAATCGCCGCGCTGGGTTGGGCCTCGGCTGTCATGACGGCGTGAACGGCCACGGCTGCCAAAGACGCCAGCGCCAAGTCCACAGCCAGGACCATGCGGGCGGGGCATCGCACTACGCCCAGGACCGGCAGTTGATGGATCAACCAGTAGCTCGGCAGGTAGTAGCCGAGCATCCAGACCCCGGCCGCGACGGCAATCCACGTCCACGTGCGAACCAGGCCCTCAGCCTCATTCGGACGGCCCGGGTTCGACTTTCGATACAGCCGCCACACCGACGCACCCGCCAGCGTCAGCGTGGCCAGGCCGACGTAGCCCAGCATCTCGCAGAGATGCCACGCCCCCCACCACGACTGCGGAAAGAAGTTGGGCGTCCGCGAGCCCATCAGGAACGGAAATAACGCCAGCACCCCCGCAGCTGGGAAGAAGCTGTTCTCACCGGCCATGGCGTAGCTGATCCGATTGCGCGTCGTCTGGGCCAACAGTTGCGAGGTGGCCTGAATCTGCGGCGCGGCTATGCACGCTGCGATCGCCAGCGCCAGGGCTGCGAACGCAACCGACCGCAACAAGGGACGTCCACGGATCAGAAGGTAGGCAAGCCAGACGATTCCCACGTGAATCAGCGTCGGCCAGTGCCCGGAGGCGACCGCCAGAAAGGCAACAGCCGTCATCCATGCCAGCGTGCCGACGACTGCCTTGCGTCGCTGGCGCAGCCCCTCGATGCACCACAGACCCCAGGGCAGAAATGCTGCGGTGTGGATCATCGCCAGGTGCACCCGGTGGCCGACCATGAAGCCGCAAAACATGAACGCCGTCGCGCCGAAGAGGGCCGGCGTGCGGAACAAGCCGATGCGCCGCAGATAGAGATACGTCCCGCCGCCAGCCAGCGAGAAGGCCAGGAAGATCGACAGGCTGTAGGCAAGCTTAGCGTCCATCGTCGCGAACAGCCACGTGGGCGGATACATCACGGCTGACTGGGGGTCGGCCATGAGCGGCATGCCGGTGGCCTCCAGCGGGTTGTGCACGGGCCATCGCCCCTGCTGCAACTGCTGGCCGACCATCTTCCGCAGCGGGTAGTAGTAGACCAGGTCGTCTTCGCCGGCTGAGAGCGGATCGGCCCAGAGCGGATAGAGCATCAATGCCGGCACCGCCAGGAGAATGACACCTGGGATAATTGCCAGGATTCTCCGGGTCGTTGTGCCGGTAGACTTCATCCGCTGCCTCATTCCGCCAACACCCCGGCCCGCCGCAGCGTGTTGAGCACGAGCGTCTCGAAGGAAACATCCGTCGCTGCCGGCACGTAGATCGCCCCGCGCGACAGGCACTCATGCTCGCACCTCTCGGCGAACTGCCGCCAGCGGGCGCGATAGGCCCCCAACAGTTGTGCGTCCACGTGGAGGCTAATCGCCTGGCGGCTTTCGGCGTCCCGCAGCAGCATCGGCCCAGTCAGTTGCGGGGAGGCATCGCCCGGGGCGTGTACGTGCAGGACGACGACGTCGTACTCGCGATGCCTCAACCTGGCGATCGCGTCGGAGAGTTCCTCGCCGCAGCCCATCAGGTCGCTGAGGATGACGACGGTGCCCTTGGGTCTCTCGCCGGCGACGAGCTGGGCGACACTGTGGCTTAGCCGCGTCGGCCCACCCGGCTCGATGGCGTCCAGGAAGTCCAGCACCTCGAATATCTGCCCGCGGTTGCGACCGGTGCGCATCGGCCTATGCAGTCCGTCCGCGAACGGCTGGCAGACGACGCGCTCCAGCGTGCCCATCGCCACGTACGCCAGCGCAGCCGCCGCTCGGCGGGCGTAGTTTAACTTTCCCAGCCGGCCGCCCGGGGCCATGGAAGCCGAGACGTCCAGCATGATCACGACGTCGGCCTGGCTGTGCTGGTGGAACAGACGCAGGAGCATCTTGTCCATCCGCGCGTAATAGGACCAATCGACGAATCTGATGTCGTCCCCGGATGCGTAGTCGCGATGGTCGGCGAACTCCAGCCCGTCGCCCAAGCGGCGCGAGCGACGCGTGCCTACCGACGTCCGCGTGGCCAGCCGTTTGGCGACAAGATGCAGCTGCTCCAGCCGGGCCAGGAAGCCCTCGTCGAAGAATCGCCCCGCTTTGGTCCTGGGTGGTGCCATGTCCAATTCTACCTTGCCCCGACGACCGACTCCTCGTGCAGCCGCAGCTTGTCCGCCAGCTCGCCTGCGCCCGAAGCGTCGAGCAGATCAGCCTCTGCACCGCCTTCGTGGAGCATCTGGGCCAGCCTGGCCAGCACGTGCAGATGGGTCTGGTCGTCCTTGCAGCAGATCAGGAAGAACAGCCTCGTCAGGGAACCGTCCTGAGCACCGAACGGAATGCCACTGTGAGCAAGCCCAACAACAACAAAACTCGCGGCAATATCGAACGGCAGCGGCTGTCGGGGATGCGGCATCGCGACGCCCGGCAGAAAAGCGGTCGAGCACAACTCCTCGCGCTTGTTGATTTCCTCTACCAGCTCGTCCCGGGCGTAGACCATGCCCGCGCCGTCGGCCACGTCAACGAGCGTCCGAATTGCCGAATCCCGCGTCTTCGCAGCCAAGGGCACCGCGATTCCCCCTTCAGGAATGAGCGGACAGACCAGCAGCTCCTCGTGGTCGATGCCGTGGTGGACGCTGACGCCCTCGGCGATGTCAGCAAGGCGATTCTTGTCGAGCTTGTGCATTTGCCCCTCGACCCAGTGGTCCACGTCGCCCTTGCGGAAAACGAACTTGCCGCCCACCTTGCGACAGGGAATCTGTCCGCGGGAACAGAGCTTTCGCAGTTCGCGCAGGTCCATCCGCAGGTATGCGGCCACCTGGTGTGCGTTCATGATTTCATGGGGCATGCTCGCGACCCTTTTCCGACTGCAAATGCTACCTTGGGGCTGCGAGTACCGCAACGGTTACGACAATTGCAGCGGAGAAGTTTCGTGCGGGGCGGCCTGATCGCGTTATTTGGAGAGGTCAGCCTTGAGCCGATTGGCCGATTGTCGGGACGTCCATGTTGCCCCAGTCACCCCGACAGCGCCCACCTCGGCGCGCCGGCAAGCCCCGGCTGCGTCGAGGTGACGAAGCACCACCTGCACGCCCACGTCCGGTTGGGCGGGGTCAGGGCCTTGGGATCGTGCAGGTCAGTGCGCCCCTGCAGCCGCGATGGTTGGGCTGTCCTGCAGCCGCATCAGCTTGAGCAGCAAGACGGCTGTCGAAAGCTGTATGTCCGCGTCGTACTGCTCGGCCAGGTCATCGGTGAGCTTCTCAGCCTCGACGGCGCGCAACAGGTCGGTATTGCGGCGTATCGCCAGCCATCGCCGCATCTGCTTGGGCGTCATGAGCACCGCCACGTCCGGGTCCACGCCCCAGTCCTTCTCACCATTGCGGCGGTGAATGAGCCGGCCGGAGGGAAGATAATAGTAGGCTGTGGTCAGCCGAAGCAAGGCACTGTGCCTTCGTATTGGAATCACGTTCTGCACGCTGCCCTTGCCGAAGGTGCGCTCGCCGACGATAATCGCCCTTCGCCAATCGTGAAGCGCCCCGGAGACGATCTCGGCGGCTGACGCGCTGTACTTGTTGACCAGGACCACGATGTCGCCATCGAGAAAGTCGCCGCTCGAGTCGGCATTTTCGCTCTGCCGGGTGCGTCGGCCCTGCGTGGAGACAATCCGCCCGATCTTGAGGAACTCATCGGCCACCTTGACTGCGCTGCGCAACAGGCCGCCCGGATCGAACCGCAGGTCCAGCACCAGCGAACGGACCTCCGCCTGACGCAGCGATTCCAGCGCGTCCTTGAGATCATCGCTGGTCGTCGATGTGAATTGCGTTATCCGGATATAGCCGATCTTGTCGTCGGAATCGACCAGGAAATCCCACCGGCCGTCTGGATCCCGCCGCCAGCCCTTGACCGTTCGAATGTGGATTTCCTCCCGGATAATCTCAATGTCTATCGGTTCGAGCAGTCCCGTGCGTTTTATGGTCAGCACGACCTTGGTACCCCGTTCGCCGGTTATCATCCGGATGAGCTTGTCGATGCTCAGGTCTTCCGTCCGCTGGCCGTCAACAGCCACGATAAGATCGCCCGTCTTCACCCCAGCCCGGTAGGCCGGCGAATCAGCCAATGGCGTAGCCACCTTCAGCGGCTCGCCCTCTTCCTTGGTGATCTGGATTCCAACGCCGAAGAAATGGCCCATGGTCTGCTTCTCGAAGTCCGGCACGTCATAGGGCCAGATCATCGAACTGAACTTGTCGAGCTTGTCCAGCAACCCGTCCATAAACTCTACAGCCACCACCTCGACCGGTATTTTCACAGTGCGTTCGGACGCCCGCAGCACGCCGTTGAGCGCGAGCTGCAAATCCAGGTGATCGACCCGGTCGCGACCGTCCACCGACCTGGAGAGCTTTTCTATGTACTCCAGGAACTCGCGGCGTTGCCCATCGTCGGCCAAGCCCGGGAACGTCGCAGCCGCCTGCGGCGTCTCGGCCAGCACACGCACGCCCATCAAGGCCCCGTGCGTAGCCTTGCGGTAGTCCACAGCCGTAACGTAAAGCTCGTCCATCTGGGAGATGGCTGTCTTGACCATGTCGGCGTCCACGCCGGCTACCGCCTCCCGCCAATGAGCCGGCTGGACCCGCGATTCGCCCTGCAACGGCTGCGACTGGCCGTGTTCTTCGGACTGCGGCGCATAGAGCCTCAGCACACGGACGTGCCGCTGCGTAGCCTTGAGAGACTTTGCGTAATCTTCGTTATCGGGTTCGAGTTCGGCCAGGCCGGCGTAGGCCCCCATGGCGTCACGCCATCTGGCCTGGCTGAGAGCCTTGGCGGCGATAGCCTCGGTGTTGGCTACGAGTCCCATGTACCAATCCTGCTCGCTAACGCGGTCTTCGGGGCTGGACAAGTCCACAGCCATACGCGCATAAAGCAGCCCGGCCGCCCACGGCTTTTCAGCCGTCATCACTTCCAGATCAGCCAAGACATCGCCGAGCCGGTCCTCCACTTCCTGCAACCGGCGCCTTGCCGCAACGCGTCCGCCGGCGCTCATGGGATCCATCGCAACCCACGCCTTTTCGTATGCAGCCAGCGCCTCTTCCAGCGATCCGGCCAACACCCGAAACACGTCGGCGTATTCGCTGCGATTGTCTGCGAGAAGCTCCACAGCTTCTTGTAACGGCTTGGCTGCACCCTTGAGCGCCTTCACAGCCGAGGCCTTCATCTTCGCAGCTGCCTCGGCATCGGCCTGGTCCAGGGATTCGGATTTGTCGATGCCGTTGTAGGTCTTGGCGACCTCCTGAAGGGCTTGGCCAATTTCCTCGGCTGCGCTCGCCAGCTCCGGCATCAGCAACGACTCCTGAGCAAGCAGGGATCGGCTAACGCGATCGACCGCCATTGCGTATTCGCGGGCCCGTTGCCTTTCGTCAAGCTTCCTTCGGGCCAGCTGGGCTTCAAGCAACTCGATGGCTGGGCCGACATTGGGATACTCGTCCGGCGCAATCTTTTCGACCCGTTCGAGCTTGGCCAGCGCCTCCGTGAACCGGCCGGCCAAGGCGTCGACAAAACCCGCTTCGTAGACGCTTCGAGCGTCCTGCCGCGATACCGCCGCATCAGGTTCGGTCGAAGTGGAATCGCCCGAAATGCTCGTCGTCGTGGGTTGGCTCGTCACAGACGGGGCCGAGGCAGGCCCGACGTGGTCGGCCAACGCTGCAGACGTCACAAACGCCAAGACCCAAAGGATAGTCCCTAGCCGCCATGCGGAGTTAGTGCGCAACGCCTGGTTCACTCTTATCTCCCAACAGCACATGATCTGTCGCTATTACGTCTGCCAAAGCCCCCAAGATCCCGAATTCCGCTACGAGTTCCTCGGTGAGCTTGTCCGAACTCTTGACGGATGGCGGACATATGCCTGTCCGTCCCGCGGGATGGGCTTCGAAGGTGCGCTCGCGCGATATCACAGCCGCTGCATTATAAAGCGCCCGACCGCCAGAAAGCAGCGAGAATTGTACCATTTTCCTCCCCAGAACTGGTTTCATCGCTTGCACGAAGCCGCGTTGTGGCCAAAACGGCTCAGATGCCAGGAAGGCCGACAACGCCATGCCCTTTAGGCATAGCGAGGAGGCCTGACGCCGCAGATGAGCCGTTTTGGCCGCAACCCGTTGGGACAAGGCGTCTTTTGTCACGTCTCGGCGTTGTTCGGGTCCGACGAGTCGCGCATGAGTCGTCGTCACCCTCACGCCTTGACCTGCAACAAAACTCGCCTTGTCGTGGCCCGCGTAGGTTATGAAACCAGTTCTAAGGGTGTATCGGGCATTGCGCAGGCTGACTCGCATCCACAAAGCGGCTTCCGGGACCTTGCCGCTTGGCCGTCTGCCGGAATGCGGGTATGATGGACGAAGCAGGAAACGCCCAGCCGACCCGGTCAGTGCCTTATGCGTGGAGCGACGATCATGATCCAGTGCGAAAATTGCGAATACTTCCAGCGATCGCCCAGCGGGGAGATTTCGTTCAAGTGCGACCCGTTTACCAACATCAAGGAGCCGGAGTGCCTGGTCAAGTGGCAGTTGATCAAGATCAACCAGATGGTCGCCGGCTACCAGGCCACCCTCGAGTACTACCGCAAGTTCGCCCCCATGCAGGAGAAGATGTTCAAGGTCATGGAGCGCGAAATCGACGACATGGACGAGTCGGAGAAGTGGAAGGTGGACGAGGACGACGAGGACGACGAGGACGGCTTGGAGTTCTGAGTTCGTTCGCGGGCCGCGGCGCCCAGGGGGTCCGGATTACCGTTGGTTTCCCGCCTCGCCGGGGCCTCTGCCCAGATAGGCCGGGGAAAGGGCGTGCCGGACAGCAACCTCGAAATCTATACGCCCGGCCTCGTAGAGCTCCTTCAACCGGGCGTCCATGGTAATCATGCCCTCTTTCCGGCTGGCCTCCATGACGGATCGCGTCTGGTGCGTCTTGCCCTCGCGAATATGATTGGCGATGGCGTTGTTACGGATCAGAAGCTCTGTCGCCAAGACCCGACCCACTTCTCGGCCCGGCAACAATAGCTGCGAAATCACACCGACCAGCGTAAAGGCCAACTGCACGCGGATCTGGTGCTGTTGGTGCGGCGGAAAGACATCGACGATCCGATCGATGCTCTGGACGGCATCGTTGGTGTGCAGCGTGGCAATGACGAGATGGCCGGTCTCGGCGGCAGTCAGCGCGGCGGCAATGGTCTCCATGTCGCGCATCTCGCCGACAAGAATCACATCCGGGTCCTCGCGAAGCACGTACTTCAGCGCGTTGGCGAAGCTCAGCGTGTCGGAGTAGACCTCCCGCTGGTCAACGACGCTCATTCGGCTGTCGTGAATGAACTCGATGGGATCCTCGACCGTGATGATGTGGCAGCGGCGCGTCCGGTTGATCAGGTCGATCATTGCCGCCTGGGTGGTGCTCTTGCCGCAACCGGTCGGGCCGGTAACGAGGATCAACCCGTTGGCCCGGAGTGTCATTTCCGAGACTATCGGCGGCAGACCCAACTCGTCGAGGGACGCGATCTCGCGACGAATCAGCCTGAACGCCCCGGCAATCGCCCCCTTCTGGTAATAGATGTTCGCCCGAAAACGCAGCTTTCCCGTCACCGCAAGCGAAAAGTCCAGCTCCTTCTTGCGCTCGAACATCTCCTGCTGAGTCTCGTTGAGCAGGCTGCCAAGGAGCTTCTTGGTCTGTTCGGGCTTGAGCGCCATCTCGACTACCGGGTACAGCTGTCCGTCGATCCGCACAATCGGCGCCGCCCCAGCCGTGATCAGCAGGTCGCTGGCACCGATCCCGGCGGCGTGCTCAAAGAGCGTCTTCATGTTCAGCTGCCCATCGGGCCCCAGATCCAACATGGCCAACTCTTCGGGCGTCGCGGGCTTGGCGTCGCTCATTCGTCGGACTCCTCTCGTTTGGCCTGGTCTTCCGTCCGCACGTCGATCGAGTCGATGCCGGTGAACATGCCCTGCATGTTCAGGCGGAACTCCTCGGCATTGGGGGCCACGGGCATAGCCGTGGCCTCGTCGATCGCGCCGGACTTGACCAAGTCCACCAGCGACTGGTTCAGGGTGGTCATGCCGATGTCGCCGTTGCGCTTCATTACGTCGTAGATCTCGACGAGACTGCCTTCGCAGATCAATCTGCGCACCGTCGCCGTGCCCAGCAGCACCTCCAGCGCCGGCACCCGGCCCGGGCCGTCGCTGAGAGGCAGTAGACGCATCGAGACCATGCCCACAAGCGTCACGGCCAGATCCGCCTGTGCCTGCATGCGGGCCTCGGGCGGGAAGTAGTTCAGCATCCGGTCAATCGACTGGACCACATTGTTGGTGTGCAGCGTGCTGAGCACAAGGTGCCCGGTCAAGGCAGCCGACAGGGCCGTCTGGATGGATTCGAAGTCGCGCATCTCCCCGATCAGTATCACGTCGGGGCTCTGACGCACCACGTGCCGCAGAGCCGTGGGGTACGATTCAGTGTCGTACCCGACCTGCCGCTGGTGGATCAGCGAGCGGATTTCCTCGTGAACGAATTCGATGGGGTCCTCGATAGTGACGATGTGCTTTTCCTGCGTGGCGTTGATGTGGTGGATCATCGCCGCCAGCGTGGTGCTCTTGCCGCAGCCGGTCGGGCCGACCACGAGCACCAAGCCGCTGGGGGCTTCGGACATCTTTCTAACAGCCGCAGGCAGGTGCAGTTGGTCGAAATCGAGCTCCCCGGACGGAATCAGCCTGGCCACGATCGCAGGCGTGCCCTGCTGCAGGAACACGTTGAGACGAAACCGCTTGCCCGCGGCACAATAGGCTACGTCCATGTCAGGGGATTCGGCAAAACGCCGCTGGGCCAGCGGGGTCAGGACCTGCTCGACGTATTCCTGCATTTGGCCGACCGACGGGGCGGGAAGGTCGCTACGGGTGATCCTGCCGTCGATGCGGTAGGCTGGCCTGGACTGGGCACGAAGAAACAGATCCGAAGCCCCCGCCTCGACCATGCGTAGCAAGTAGCCTTCCAGCGATGGCATCGGCGGCTTGGCCTTGGTACCCGCACCCGACGAATCACTGGGGTAACTGGTCATGGTGGGTCCAGCATCCCTTCGAAGGCCAGCCATGTCAAGCGCCTTCGTTGTCCGACAGCCTGCGGCACCACGCCAGCTAGCGTGAGTCAAGTGACGCCGCAATAGCAGCTTGCCTCACCTTGCCCCTGCGCCCGCCTGGCTGGCCCCCGGCGACAATAGTTCTGCGTCGCGAATCGGAAACATGTGTTGACTTCAGGCAACACATGCTATACATTCCCCTCGCAACTCTTATGGACGCGACTCGCAAGCAACTAGCCGCCGCTGCGCTGGACATCCTGCCCCAGGCGATACTCGTTTGCGAATCTGCCGGCAGGATCGTCCTGCGGAACCAAGCTGCTGCGGCTATGCTGCCGGCGGGTGACGACCTACAGCGTGTCTTGAGCTTCGAAGGTCGTTGCGTGGTGGACTGGCCCGGGCCGGGCGAGGCCCCCGACCATGACGATCCAACCGAACACCGCGACGTGATACTCGCGGGGCGCACCAACACCCAGCTCACCGCGGACATCTTCGTCCGTTCGCTCTCGAGCGACGGCTTATCAGCGGACAACGGGGGCGCGTTGGTGGTCGTAGAGGACGTCACCGCCCGCGTCTTGATGGAGCGCCGCCTGGCCACCAGCGAGCGGATGGCAGCCGTGGGCAAGTTGGCTGCGACGGTAGCCCACGAGCTCAACAATCCCCTGGACGCCATCCTTCGGTACGTCGGCATGGCTGAGCGGGCCTCGGACGAAAAACGCACCACCTATCTGCAGCGCGCCCGCGATGGGCTGGGCCGGATGGGCGGCGTGATCCGCGAACTGCTAGCGCGGACTCGAGACGGCCAGGCCTCTGCCGCCAGTGCGCCTATAGACAAGCTAATTGCCGAGGCCATCGAAGTCATGGAGGCCCGGGCGCGCGCGATCGGCGTAGCCAGCTCTTGTGACTTCGATGATGACGCATCCGTCCCGGTACCCGGCGAGTTGTTCGGTGTATTCTGCAACATCGTCAAGAACGCGCTGGACGCCATGCCGGGCGGCGGTTTGCTGAGCATTCGCCTTCGCCGCACCGACGACGTCCTGGAGGCCACATTCACCGATACCGGCGTGGGGCTCCAACACGCCGATGCCGAGCGCATCTTCGAGCCCTTCTACACCACCAAATGTCATGGGGAAGGCGCCGGACTGGGACTGGCTGTCTGCAAGGACACATTAGGGCGCTTCGGCGGCACGATAACCGCATCCCCGCGGGCTGAGGGAGGCACAGTCTTTGCCGTCCGCCTGCCCTGCGAACGTCCCAAGCCGTCACGACGAAAGGACAACGGGCAGTGACAGACACAACCCAAACCGACGTTGCCACCAAGACAAATATCCTGCTGGTCGACGATGACGAGATCATCTTGGACAGTCTAGGCGGCTTCCTGGCCGACGAGGGGTACAACGTGACAACCGCCCAGAGCGTCGAGCAAGCGACGCGGCGCCTTCAGGCTGGGCGATACAATCTCGTCATCTCCGACGTAACCATGCCGGGCCGGGACGGTTTTGAGTTGCTGCGTTACGCCAGGGCAAACCACGAGGACGTGGTCATCATCATGATCACCGGATACGGGACGATTCACTCAGCCGTGGAGGCCATAAAGCTCGGAGCCTACGAGTATCTGACCAAGCCCATCATCGACGACGACGTCCGCCTGGCCGTGCGGCGGGCGCTGCAACAGCAGCAGTTGCTCGCCGAGAACCGCAACCTCCGCGCCGTCCTGTCGGACCGTTACAGCTTTGCCAACATTGTCGGGGCGGACTTCCGGATGGCGAAAGTGTTCGACCTTATCGAGGCCGTCGCCGACAGCCGATCGACGGTGCTCATCACGGGCGAGTCAGGAACCGGAAAGACGCTCATCGCTCGCGCCATCCACACGCATTCGGCGCGGCATGGTGCACCGTTCGTGGAGGTCTCCTGCGGGGCCCTGCCCGAAACGCTCCTCGAAAGCGAGCTTTTCGGCCACGCACGGGGCGCGTTTACCGGCGCCGTAGCCGACAAGCCCGGCAAGTTCGCCGCAGCTGAGGGAGGAACGCTCTTCCTGGACGAGATTGCCTCAGCCTCGGCGCAGCTTCAGGCCAAGCTTCTGCGCGTGCTGCAGGAGAGGCAGTTTGAACCCGTCGGCAGCAACGAAACGCACCAGGCGGACGTGCGCGTAGTCTTGGCCTCCAACCGCGACCTCCAGGAGGAGGTCGATGCCGGACGCTTTCGACGCGACCTGTACTATCGCGTGAATGTAGTCAACATAGAGTTGCCACCTCTGCGCGAGCGATTGGGGGACATCCCGCTGCTGGCCGAGCACTTCCTGACCAAGCACCTTCGCGAAACGAACCGTCCCGTTCGGGGCTTTTCGCCTGAAGCGATCGCCGTCATGCAACGATACGATTGGCCGGGCAACGTCCGGGAGCTGGAAAATTGCGTCGAACGGGCGGTGATCCTGTGTCGTCAGGGCCTCGTCGAACCGGGCGATCTGCCGCCTGCCGTCCGCGGCCCCGATGAAGCTTCTGACGTCCGGGAATCGCAGGACGGGCCCGCAGCGAACCTTCAGGAGGCCCTGGCAACGCCGGAGAAGCGGATCATCCAAGCCGCCCTCCAGGCCAACGGAGGCAGTCGCAAAGCCACTGCCGAGCAACTGGGCATCAACCGCACGACTCTCTACAAGAAGATGAGGAAATATGGGCTGCTGGAGGGCCGTAACCGGTAGGTCGCCCTACCGGCTGGAGGTTTTCTGTGGCCTGCCGTCGTCACCGTCGTACGCGCCGCCTTCGTGCACAGGCCCCGAGATCTCGATGCGCTCGATGGACTGGGCTTTCCCCGTTGACGGATCCACCGCCACCAATATACCCGCCATACGCGGATCTCCGGTGGCTACTTCGAAGTAGGCCGGCATCGACGTGTTCAGCACGCTCAGGACGCGATCCTTCCGCCGGCCCAAAACGCTGTCGTACGGTCCGGTCATGCCGAGGTCGGAAACGAACGCCGTCCCACCGTCCAGCACGCGGGCGTCAGCCGTGGGAATGTGCGTGTGGGTGCCGAATACGATGCTCGCCCGGCCGTTGAGGTGCCATCCCATCGCGATCTTCTCGCTTGAGGCCTCGGCGTGAAAATCGAACACGCGTATCCTGGCTTCGGACGGCATCTCTGCCAGGACTCTATCCGCCGCAGCCCAGGGGGAGTCCTGGTTGCCCATGTACAACTGCCCCAGCATGCACGCCACGCCGACAACGTGGTTGCCCGACTTGGTGGGCACCGATGTCCATCGCTTGCCCGCAGCCTTCACGGACAAATTGGCCGGACGAACGATGCGGTCGGATGTCTCGAGTTTCTGGATGATCTCACGCTTCCGGTAGACGTGATCGCCCATCGTGACCACGTCCACGCCGTAACGCAGAAGCTTTTCGAATATCTGCGGCGTCAGGCCGCTTCCTCCCGCTGCGTTCTCCGCATTGCAAACCACGAAGTCTATCTGTCGTTCCTTGATAAGCGGCGGCAGGCACTGAGCCAACACGCTTCGCCCGGGCTTGCCAACCACGTCCCCAATGCACAGGATGTTCACGGCCATTAGCGCTCGCTTTCATGTCCAGACATCAATTGAACCGGCATTATAAGCCCCGCCTGCGCCGGGGCGAAAGCAAATCCAGCCTGTCCGCCACGGCCCAAGGTCCGAGGTTCCCTATTGCAACGCGCCGTGGGAGTCCTATACTTCCACGCGTTGTCGCTTGGACGTCGTCATTAAGGAGAAGCCGTCATGGCAAAGCAGATCCGCGTCACCGTATGGAACGAGAACCGACACGAGCAGACCAACAAGGCCATCGCGAAGCTCTACCCCAAGGGCATGCACGGCGCGATTGCCAAGTCGCTCAATGCCCAAAAGGACATCAAGGGGATCACAGCCACGCTGGACGAGCCCAAGCACGGCCTGACAAACCATGTGCTCAAAGGGACGGACGTGATGATCTGGTGG
>Ga0180433_10006332_pt1 | contig 15575 bp, 15 predicted proteins | sample SS_ome_8_FD_132980 | JGI IMG/M metagenome (GOLD analysis project Ga0180433, IMG submission 132980) | Hypersaline lake sediment archaeal communities from the Salton Sea, California, USA - SS_1_D_1 metaG | ecosystem: Environmental > Aquatic > Non-marine Saline and Alkaline > Hypersaline >... | reverse complement strand
CCGGGTATGGCTCCAATATCGATGGCCTGCACGTAACCGAGCCTGACTGGGAGAATCAAGCACGCTGCCTTAAGCTGGCCTTGGATGAGGCTGGCATCACCCCTGCCGACGTTGACTACGTTAACGCTCACGGGACATCCACGGCTCTCAATGATGTATCTGAGACCAAAGCCATAAAGGCAGCCTTGGGGGATCACAGCAAAACGGTGCCCATAAGCTCAAACAAGTCTATGATCGGTCATTTACTGGGCGCAGCCGGTGCAGTAGAAGCGATTTTTACTGTTCTTACCATGAGGGACAGTGTCATACCACCTACTGTAAATCTCGATACTCCCGACCCGCAATGCGACCTGGATTACGTGCCCAATAGGGCCAGAAAGTCAAGGGTGGATATAGCCCTTTCCAATTCATTCGGCTTTGGTGGGGCCAACGCTGCCCTTGTGTTCAGGAAGTTCGAAGGATCATAGTTCAAAAAGGCTGTCTAGCTTATCCCACAATGTAGCTTCAGTGCCAAATGCGCCCACCTGGAGGTGCCGGACTATGCCTTCCCTATCCACAAAAACTGTAAATGGAATGTACCCTCGCGGGTTATCCCTAAGGCTATAGGTAGAAAAAGTCTTCGCCTCTTCATCCAGTGCTACAGTCATAATCAACTCATAATCACCAAAGAAGGTCTGTATCGTTGAAGCACTTTGACCTACGTTAACGGCTAGCACTTCTATCTCCTGTTCACTCTCCTGAGCTACTGCCTCAAAATAAGGCAGTTCTCTCAGGCAATGACCACACGTTGTAGCCCAGAAATTAAGCACTACAGGAACCCCTTCCAACTCAGACAGGGTTACGTTAGCCCCCGCCAGGGTAGGCAATGTGAAGTCTGGTGCCTGCTGTGACTGTATCGTTGAATCTGAAGGACTGCATGAACCGCGGCTCAACACAATTCCAACAATAACAACGACCGCGATAATCACGATTATCATTATTACCCACCTCTTCCTTGACTTCTTGACTGCCATATCAGTAACCTCCTGGCACAAGTCCGCTTAAGTGCTCCAGGTAGCCGGTCAGCATCAGAATTCCTACAGTGATGAGCAACACCGCGGCTACTATGGAAGTGACAAACGCATGGCGGCTGAGCCATCTGATGTATTTTGACGCTGCCCCCAATGCCAGGCCCACCACAATGAAAGGAAGTCCCAGCCCCAGACAGTAAGCAAGCAGAAGATACACCCCCTGCCATGCCGTTTGGGAATTCGCCGCCAGGGCTAGTATGCCGCCAAGAATCGGACCAACACAAGGAATCCAGCCGAGGGAGAATATCACACCTATTAGCAGAGATCTCAAGTAGCCCGCACCTCTTGCCCTGGCAAAGTCAAGCCGTTTCTCATAATTGAGCCACGGAATCCTGATAGCTGCTATCAAGAATATCCCGAACGCAATTAATAGCACACCCCCCACTTTCTCCAATACGCCCTGTGGCGCTGCGGCCCCTAACAAACCAACAGAGGCTCCCAGGGCGGTGAAAATCAGTGAAAAACCTGCGATGAAGGCGATTGTATGAAAGAAGATATGCTTTCGGTTGGCAAGTTCTGGAGTAAGGACCGAGGCACCGGCTATGTTGGCCAGATACACTGGAACGAGTGGCAAGATACAAGGCGACAAGAACGATAGAACGCCGGCGGCGAGAGCCGTCAAGACGGTTACGTTCGCCATCTATGCGCCTTCACAAGTACCATATAGTCATGCACCCAGATTATTGTCTCTTTAGTATAGCAGCTATGCCTTGAACCAAAAAAGGGAAGCGCTTTTGCCGCCACACAGTATTTGATACAATAGGTCGCACTGGGGCTGTAGCTCAATTGGGAGAGCGCCTCCCTTGCACGGAGGAGGTCAGGGGTTCGAATCCCCTCAGCTCCACCACTTACAGATCTGCAAACACCTGGGGGGCTACTTCCTTAACCACCTTCCGTACTTCCTCGGCAACGACTCTGAACTCAGGCAGCGCTCGCCTTGATGTGCGCAGCTTGATGATGTGGCGGATTTCTCGGAAATTCCACGTGCAGATTATCTGGGTCTCACAGGCATTGGGAAGGACGTACCGAGCAATCTCGGCTTTTATCCCGCTGCCCAGTAAGTCATCATAAGCTTGCCAGCAGGCCGTCATCGCTTCTTCGAAAAGCCTGTGAGCGGACTCGTTATCTCTGATTGGCGGCGGCTCGATATACCGTGGCTCAGTTTCTTTCACGTATCGCTGGCTCCTTTGGCTGTAGCTTGCCAATCTATGCCTGACAAGCTCATGGGTCAAAGCGCGGCTGGCGCGAATGTAGAAGGTAGCAGAGGCGTGTTCAATCATTGACTCGTGGCCCACGTCCAGCCACTTCTGAATTCGGTCGGGCACTGTGCCAGTCTTGTCTTGTGTGTCCCAACACAACCTGCCCGCCGCCTCTATCAATTGTTCCGCATCAGGAGTCACGGCGAGCAATTTCACTTCTATGTCATAGTCATTCGCCATCGCGCGTCCATCAAAGTATCACTCAGTTGTAGCGTCCCTGGAGGGATTCGAACCCACGACCCGCTGCTTAGAAGGCAGCCGCTCTGTCCAACTGAGCTACAGGGACAAAAACCAAATCGCGCGCCTCCAACTACCCTTATGCGAGTCCTGCGCGACGACCCAGCCGCAAATCGAACCATGCATTAGAACGCGTTACCGGGTCTAGCAGTCGCTTCAGTACAGCCAGAGCCCCGCTTCGCATCTCTTCTATTATATGACATATGACCAGGGACGTCCATCATAGAGGGCATGCCAATAGGTTTGACACTGCCCTTTCAATTTGATTTTGGGTTCGACTCTGCTTTATAATTCGGGGTCATGCTGGAAATTATGTCTTTCACGTGCCTTCAGACGCACGTATCTTCAGATGTCACAGACAGACCACTAACCCTAGCAGACTAAGTAGTTAGGAGGCGATTGAATGGTAGGTAACGATGGCTTCGATAGATTCACCGGGTCGCCCGAATATGTTATTTCTGAGCCCTTGAAGAACGCTGTTAATGTAACCATAGCTTTGAAAAGGCCTTTGTTGATTAGAGGAGAGCCGGGAACGGGAAAGACCTTGCTCGCTCACAGCATTGCCAAAGGTCTGGGGAAGAGGCTGATTATATGGAACATAAAATCCACAACAAAGGCCCAAGAGGGGCTATATGTCTACGACACCGTCCAGAGGCTCAATGACAGCCGCTTCGGCGACAAAGACGTTTCAGATATCAAGCAGTACATCAAGCTGGGCAAATTGGGACAGGCCTTTGTTTCCCCCCAGCAGGTAGTGCTCCTCATCGACGAGATAGATAAGGCTGATATGGAATTCCCCAATGACCTCCTGAACGAATTGGAGGAAATGAGCTTCTACATACCCGAGACCAATGAGACCATCACCGCCATCCATCGACCCATAGTGGTCATCACCAGTAATGCCGAGAAAGAACTTCCCGACGCTTTTCTGCGGCGCTGCATATTCCATTACATCGAATTCCCACAGGCAGAACTGATGCAGGAGATCGTCAGGGTACATTTCCCGAATATTAAGGACGAGCTTCTTCGTGAAGCTCTAAAGGCCTTCTACAAACTCAGGGCCATCGACGATTTCAGAAAGAAGCCGTCTACAAGTGAACTCATAGACTGGATTCACGCTCTCACTGTCGGTGGCATACCCCATGACAAGATCTCGAGCGAGATACCCTTCGTTGGCACGCTCCTGAAGAAAGAAACGGACTATGATTATTTTGTGGCGCGCGTGGGCAAGAAGTATTACCGCTGAAGGGTTCATTCCTCTAGAATCTCCATCGATAACAGGTAAGGAGCCTATATGTTCACCAACTTCTTCTACACGTTGAAAAGAAAGAAGGTTCCTGTCTCCCTTATCGAGTGGATGACGCTCATGGAAGCCCTTTCCAAGGGTTACATCTCCAACCTGGACGAATTCTACTATCTGGCGAGAGCAATACTGGTGAAAAGCGAAGCTTACTATGACCACTACGACGTCGCCTTCCAGGAGTATTTCAAAGGTATAGAGAGTCCGGCAGAGATTTCCCAGCAAATAATGGAGTGGCTCAAAGACCCTATTAACCGAATGACCCTTAGCCAGGAGGAGAAGGCTCTATTCGATAATATGGATTTCGACGAGCTCATGAGGGAGCTGGAAAAGAGACTAAAAGAGCAAACAGAGCAGCACGACGGGGGCGGTTACTGGATCGGGAGAGGAGGCAGGTCTCCCTTTGGACATTCAGGATATCATCCCGCCGGCATCAGAATTGGTGGCGAGTCACAGGGCGGCCACGCCATACAGATCGCCCAACAGAGAAGATTCCGAAACTATCGCAGCGACCTGCTTCTCGATGTTCGCCAGATCAAAATGGCTCTGAGAGGCCTACGGCAGTTAAGCCGGATCGGTCCTGAGGACGAACTGGACTTAGAGGAAACGATCGATGCTACCTCCAAGAACGCCGGTGAAATCGAGATGATATGGACGAGAAGCAGAAAGAATGCAGTGAAACTGCTTCTACTTATGGATGTCGGCGGCTCCATGGTTCCTTTCGCAAGGCTGTGCAGCCAGCTTTTTTCAGCCGCTCATAGCAGTACTCACTTCAAGGATTTCCAGTACTTCTATTTCCACAACTGCATATACGACAACCTTTATCGCGATATCGAGAGACGGGAGGAGGTGAGCACCGATCACCTACTGCGTATTCTCGAACCAGACCACAAAGTAGTGGTGGTTGGGGATGCCAGAATGGCGATGTACGAGCTAACCCAGAAATGGGGCGCTATCTACTACTACGAGCGTAACGAAGTCCCGGGACTGCTTCGGCTGAAGCAGATCGTCGACCATTTCACTCACTGCGTTTGGATGAACCCGACGGACCCGTATTACTGGAATCATCCCACTGTCATGATGGTCCAAAAGCTCTTCCCCATGTTTGAGCTTACACTCGATGGTATTGGACAAGCAGTGAAGAGACTGGTTGTCAAGGAATAGGCCCACCCCGTGACATAGGGAAATCTACAAAATCAGAACGAATTGGCCACGAACCTTGTGGTTTTTGAGGCTTCGTGGGCTTCAGTGATAGAATGTCCCTCCAGGGGTACCTCTAAATCAGTGTGGTGCCCTGGGAAACTCAACCAGCACATGAGCTTTGACAGACCTGACATAATCCGGCCTCCCAGCGAATGGCGAAGCTATTTCCTGCCTCTGACCAACGGGTGCTCCAACAACACCTGCACTTTCTGCAGGTACTACGGCTCCAAGCTTCAGATACGGGACGTTGATGACGTAAAGAGTGAAATAGATGCTGTAGCCCTATTTACTCAGAAGGGTATTCGGCTTCCGAACATCCCCACCACGGTATATGCGGTGGCTCAAAGTTGGGATGGCAAGAAGATATTTCTTCAGGATGGCGATGCACTGGTTTATCCCTTTTCCAAGTTGAAAGAGGTTCTCCGGTACTTGAATGAAAAACTACCTTTTGTCGAAAGGGTCGGCATATACGCTACACCACAGGACATCCTGCGCAGGAATTCCGACGAACTCAAGGAATTGAGAAGGCAGAAGGTAGGAATCTTCTATACGGGCCTTGAGACCGGCGATGATGAACTGCTTCAAAAGATCGGCAAGGGTGTCACCTCACACCAGATGGTCGAGGCGGGAAAGAAAGTCAAAGAAGCAGGGATAGTCTTCTCGGTGACGATAATACTAGGACTCGGGGGTATCGAGGGAAGCAAGAGCCACGTGCATCATACAGCAAGAATCCTCACTGAGATCAACCCCGAATATGCGGGGGCCCTTACTCTGACCCTTATACCCAGCACCCCGCTCTACGAACAGTGGCAACGAAATGAGTTCCATCCTATCTCGCCCTTTCAATCCTTGGAGGAGCTCAAGTCAATCATACAGAACTCTAGCTTCACCGATTGCTTCTTCAGTTCCATGCACGCCTCAAACTACCTTTCCGTCCGAGGAAGACTTCCGCAAGACAAAACGAAGATGCTTGGTCAAATAGAGGCACTCCTGGCAACGAGAGATCCTTCTCTGCTTAGACCTGAGTTCTTGAGAGGCCTGTGATTACGACGCTGTCGGCCATCAGCACACCATCCTGACCGCCGACCATCGAAAGAGGTGATAAATCAGTCCTTGTGGGCCTGTTCTACGTGCCTGCGCCAGCATTCCTCGTGCACATAGACACCACATCTGGCGCAGTAGTAAATATGCACTCTTGCTTCTTTCCCGCATACGGGACATTTCATAGACCACTACCTCCAAGTATCTTTCTACTTCTTTGCTGATGGTTCAGGCTCGAACCCCTTTTCTCTATTCTCTCTGGAATCAGTTACGTAGAACCCCGGTCCCTTGAATAGTATGGGCACAGCAGAGAAACGACGCCGAGCAATACCACCGCAGGCCGGGCAATCAGCTATTGGCTTATCATTGAAGCTTTGCTTAAGCTCGAATTTCAGTCTACAGTTCAAGCATTCGTATAGATAGATTGGCATTCTCGTATTCTCCTTTACTCCAAAAGCCGAGTTGTTTGTTCCTCCGGGGCCTGTTCTTCTGAAGCCTCCTCCTGGGCTTGCTCATCTGAAAGCGGTTCCTCTGTTTTGTCTCCTCTTGCTATGAACTCGCCATCCAGATTGACAGTGCCTATTTCGAAGGGTGGCCGATGAGTTTGCAGCACATGAGCCTCCCAGCAGTAGGCGTGTACAAAGGCGCCACAGGAGCAATGAAAGGCGACCCTGTCAAAAAGTAGCGGGTTTCCGCATACAGTACAATTCATGTTCTGACCTCCTAGGTTAGCACTCCCATTATCAAATTGCTAATTATAGCGCCCTGATACAGTTTCATCAAGCCTTCAGGCCTTAGGTAGCTCCAACGCTGTAACCGCCTTCAACCGTTCAGCTAGCACGCCGGCAACACTCGTGCACGCCAATTGATTGACAATCCCTTTGCCTAGCCGTTAGTATTGACTGTATTTCAATGACGAGCAAACAGAGCTTGCCTGATAGTTGGACATCTTATCGCGACGCAGTAAGAGTTGAGCTAGACGAGGTTATCAATAACGGTCCTTCCTCCCTCCGTAACATGCTACGATATCACATGGGATGGGTGGATGAACGCGGGAATCCCTGTGACAGACCATCAGGCAAGTTTGTTCGTCCTGGTCTTTGTCTCCTTAGTTGCCAAGCAGTAGGTGGCAGCACTGCTCAAATAATGCCAGCCGCCGCAGCCCTCGAACTTATCCATGAATTCTCCTTGATTCATGATGATATTGAAGATGTCAGCCACGAACGTCATCACCGTCCGACCGTATGGAAAGTCTGGGGCCAACCCCAGGCGATAAATGCGGGCGATGCCATGTTGACTCTCGCTTATTCAGCGTTATACAAACTGAAGGAGAATGGCGTAGCTGGCGAACGAGTTGCGGGTTCCACTAGAATAGTGAGCCTGGCTTGTTTGGAGCTGTGTGATGGACAATCCTTAGACCTTGGATATGAGGACCGTCTCGACGTCACCATTACTGACTACCTGGACATGGCAGCCAAAAAGACCGCCGCACTGTTTGCAGCATCGACTTATCTTGGGGCATATCTAGGTAACGAGGACGCTAAGCTGCAGGACGCCTTTTACCTGTTTGGCAAGGAATTGGGCATGGCCTACCAGATCTGTGATGACATAATGGGGATTTGGGGAAGGGAGGAAACTACCGGTAAATCTGCCAGCGACATCGCACAAAGGAAGAAGACATTACCTGTAGTCTATGCACTACGCAGTAGCAACGGCGAGGCAAGCCAGATGCTTGAGAGACTCTACTCTCAGCAATCCATCCAGGACGATGATATAGCTCTGGTTACCAGTATTCTCGGTGACCTGGGTGCCAGGAACTACGCCGAGGATTTGGCCGAGCAGTACTATTGCAGGGCTTTGGCACAACTTGAGGCTAGCAGGCTTGGTCCAGCTAGCCAAGCTCGGCTTAGAGAGATGGCGGGCTTCTTGGTGAAGCGCGACTTCTAGGGACCAGAACGACGAAGATGGTTGTTCGAGATGTAGGGGTGTTACTCGCGTAGATCGCTGCGCTGAGGTAATGCACGGAATGGGGTTCTCTGGTAAGATGACCAATATCTCCATGAGGGAGATAGCAGCCTGAGGCTTCTGGCAGGCACTGTCTTACCTTTAGTGGAGATTCCATTAGACAACAAATAGTAGGAGGTTGTGAAATGCGGATACCCTTCATCGCAGGCAACTGGAAAATGAATACTACAGTCAGCGAAGCTGAAAAGCTTGTTTTTGAAATGCTCGATAGACTGGACAGGACACAGGCAGTGGAAAAGGTTATTTGTCCGCCATTTGTGTCCTTGGTTGCCGTGAATATGATGTTGCAGAATGCGTCCATTAAGCTTGGAGCCCAGAACATGCATTTTGAGACCGGGGGCGCTTATACCGGTGAGATATCACCGCTGATGCTGAAAGAGTTGTGCGAATTTGTCATATTAGGCCACTCCGAGAGAAGATCCTATTTCGGGGAGACCGACGAAATAGTCAAAAGGAAGACAGGGGCGGCTTTTGCAAACGACCTTAAGCCTATCTTGTGTGTTGGAGAGAGGCTTGAGGAGAAGGAGGCTGGAAAGACAGAAGAGGTGGTTAGCCAACAGGTAGCGGCAGCTCTGAACGGCATCGAGCCTCATTCTAGCTTGGTGATTGCCTATGAGCCCATTTGGGCTATAGGCACAGGTAGGGCGGCAACTGGCGAACAGGCAGCAGACACTATCCAACTTGTTCGTGATACCCTGGCCGAAATATGGGACAAGGGAATTGCTCAAGATTTGCGCGTCCTCTATGGTGGCAGTGTCACCAGCGCCAACATCGCTGAGTTTATTTCCCAACCACAAATCGATGGTGCTCTGGTTGGCGGCGCCAGCCTCAAAGCTGACGAATTTTTGAGCATTGTTGAGCAAACCGCCACAATCAAGGGTGGAACAGAGTAGGCAGGAGTTCGTGGTATAGGCAGGACTTCTCAAGGCTCTGTTCGGAATACTGCGAGAAGAGTTGGAACCCGGGGGCCGCTTTCTGGAGGTATGCACCAAAAACGTCATCAAGTAATGGCTCCTGCATTTGTAGTAGTGACTGGTCAACAATGATTGCCATCGTTGGTCCCACCGGTGTAGGGAAAAGCGATCTCGCTTTGTCCCTGGCTCAATTCTTCCCTATCGAGATAATAAGCGCCGATAGCCGCCAGGTGTATCGCTATATGGATATCGGTACGAACAAGCCCTGTGCGCTAGACAGGGCTTCGGTCCCTCACCACCTTATCGATGTGGTCCAACCAGACGAACATTTTAGCCTGGCTATGTACCACCAGCTAGCCGACCAGGCACTGACACGTATTGAACAGAAAGGCAAACTGCCGTTACTGGTGGGTGGCAGCGGCCTCTACGTATGGTCATTGGTGGAGGGCTGGAAGATACCTCAGGTACCACCCGACCAAGAACTGAGACGTCAGCTGGAAGCCAGAGCAGAGCAGGAGGGGGGTCCCAGCCTCTATCGGGAGCTACAGGACATTGACCCAGTGGCGGCAGCAAAGATCAATGTCAGCAATGTTCGCCGTATCATAAGAGCTCTGGAAATTCATCATGCCACCAAGCAGCCTCCCTCTCAATCGCAGCGGAAAGAGATGCCCGAATTCCCTATTTTGATCATCGGTCTAACCCAAGGCAGGGGCGAGCTGTATAGAAGGATTGATCGGCGTGCCGATAAAATGATACAGAAGGGATTGATTGAAGAAACAGACCAGCTACTGAGGAGAGGCTACAGTCCACACTTGCCTTCCATGTCGGGAATAGGTTACAAGGAGATAGTCCAATTCCTTCAAGATCAGATGACTTTGCTGGAGGCTACTGATAAGATAAAGTATGAAACCCACAGACTGGCTCGAAGGCAGTATGCGTGGTTTCGCCTTACGGACAACAGAATTCGTTGGTTTGATGCCAGCGAGACGGAAGGGGAACTCACAGTTGCCTTGGATGAAGTGAAGGGTCTCATAGAGGACTTCGTATCTTGAAATTCTCCAAGCTACAGGCCACGGGAAATGACTTCATCCTGCTGGAAACCCTCACCGATAGCCACTCGATTAGCAGCGCGGGACTAGCAGAGGGTAACTGGAGCGAGTTAGCCCGGGCTATGTGTCACCGCCGCTTTGGCATAGGAGCGGATGGATTGATACTGGTAGAGGATTCCATCAGCGCTGATCTGAAGATGCGCCTCTTTAATCCTGATGGTTCGGAAGCGGAGGTGTCTGGCAATGGCCTGAGGTGTATTGCTAAGTATGCCATTGAGAAAGAGTTGATTGAAGGGTTGTCATGGGCGGGGGACCAGACCAGCCTTTCGCTGACTGTAGAGACTATGGCAGGCATAAGAACAGCTAGGGGTTATACGGCTGCCGATGAGGTATGCCTGGTAGAGGTGGATATGGGTGTGCCCCAATTCCAGCCTGAGCAAATTCCAGTCAACCTCAAAGTTGACATAACACCAATACTGAGTTATCCTCTGGTGATAAACACAAATCACTTGAGTTTGTCTCTTCTATCCATGGGTAATCCGCATGCAGTGACCTTCTCATTCTCCCCAGTCTCAGATTTCCCCCTGGCGGAAATAGGTCCGAAGGTAGAGCGGCATCCCATGTTCCCTCAAAGAACAAATTTCGCGGTGGCCAGAGTTCTGGGCACCCGGAATGTAGAAGCCAGGGTGTGGGAGCGGGGGGTGGGCGAAACTCTAGCGTGTGGTAGTGCTGCATGCGCCATCGCTGTCGCTGCTCAACTTCTGAACTATGTCAGTGAACAAGTGGACATAACAGTTCCCGGGGGCATCCTTACCGTGTCGTGGGATGGGGTGGGGGAGGTGTTGCTTAGCGGTCCGGTCGAGGAAGTTTTCACGGGGGAGTGGTCTGGAGAGAAGGTCTGATGGAATTCGCCAGGAGGCTTAGTAGGTTGCCTCCGTATCTATTTGCGGACATAAATCAGAAAATCGCCGAGCTTAGAGCTAAGGGCAAAGACATAATCAGTTTTGCCATTGGCGATCCTGATTTCCCAACCCCACCTCACATCATCGAGGCCATGTGCCAGGCGGCATATGATGCTCAGAACCACCGTTATCCTGAGACTGCAGGCTTACCCCAACTTCGACAAGCCATTGCCGATTGGTATGGGGGGCGCTTTGGAGTATCCCTGAATCCACACAAGGAAGTACTGCCACTCATCGGCTCCAAGGAAGGTATTGCCCACATAGCTTTTTGCTTCCTTGAGACCGGCGATCTAGCCTTAGTGCCTGACCCGGGCTATCCACCATACTCTCTGGGCACCAGGCTAGCTGGCGGAGAGCCATACTTCATGCCCCTGAGAGAGGAGAATGAGTTTGTACCCGAGTTTGAAGTTATTCCGAGTGAGGTAACGGCCAAAGCAAAGCTCATGTGGATCAACTATCCCAACAATCCCACTGGAGCCATAGCTGGGCTCGATTTCTTTGACAGGGTGGTCAATTTCGCGCAGAGGCACGATCTAGTAGTCTGCCACGACGCCGCTTACACTGAAGTTGCCTTTGATGGCTACAAGCCGTCGAGCTTCATGCAGCTACCCGGAGCAAAGAGAGTGGGGGTAGAATTTCACTCACTATCCAAAACGTATCATATGACGGGCTGGCGAATAGGGATGGTAGTAGGCAATTCCGACATAATAGGAGCCCTGTTGCAGATGAAATCCAACCTGGATTCCGGCATTCCACAGGCAATCCAATATGCAGCTGTGGAAGCTCTGCGTAGCTCCCAGATAAGCATCACTGAGCGTAATGCCATTTTTCAGCGCCGCCGAGACAGATTAGTAGAAGCTGTTAATGACATAGGCCTCAAAGCCAGAACACCTAGGGCAGGCTTCTATGTCTGGGCCAGAATTCCTGAGGGCTACACGTCTGTTGAGTTCACCGAGAAGTTACTTGATGAAGTCGGCATTGCGGTAACCCCGGGACGCGGTTACGGCAAAGAGGGAGAAGGCTACATCCGATTTTCCCTCACTATCCCCGATGACCGTCTGGAACAAGGAATAGACCGTCTGTCATCGTGGCACGGGAGAAGCAAATAAGGCACAGAGTCTTTACCACCAAAGCTAACGTAGAACAAGCACTTCTTGTGGGGGTAGGAAGCAGGACCCCCGATCATGGTTGGTCAGTCTCAGATTCTCTGCGGGAACTATCCCATCTGGCGAAAACGGCGGGCGCTAACGTGGTAGGCACGGTAACTCAGAACCTGGACGCCCCATCGCCAACTTACTATATAGGCAGGGGGAAAATCGAGGAGATAATCAACCTCAAAGAGCAAACCCAATACGACACGGTAATTTTCGATGATGAGCTGTCGCCCAGACAGCAAAGGAATCTGGAGCAGACATTGGGAGTCAAAGTGATTGACCGAAGTGCCCTTATTCTGGACATATTCGCCCGCAAAGCGCGAACTCATGAAGGGAAACTCCAGGTTGAACTAGCTCAGCACCAATATCTTCTGCCCCGGCTTGTGGGGCAGTGGCGCCATCTAGAGCGACTCGGCGGTGGCATCGGCACCAGGGGCCCCGGTGAGGCGCAATTGGAGACTGATCGGCGCCTTATCCACAAGCGTATCAGTCTCCTCCAGCGGAAGATAGAGAATGTCCGCAAGCACCGATCCCTGTACAGAGGCCGTCGTAAGCAAACGGGCATACCTATTGTAGCCCTTGTGGGCTATACCAATGCCGGCAAGAGCACTCTGTTTAACACCTTAAGCAAAGCCAGCGTGGACGTGGAAAACAAACTCTTTTCTACTCTGGATCCTGTGACGCGGCGGTTGGCTTTGCCCACCGGGCAACAATTTCTTATGACCGACACGGTCGGCTTCATTCACAAGCTTCCGCCGTCAATTATTGCTGCTTTCCGGGCTACTCTGGAAGAACTGTATGAGGCTGATTTGCTTCTCCACATAGTTGACATAACACACAAGAATGCTGCCAATCAGTCTCTTACAGTACAAGAGATACTCGGGGAGTTGAACCTTGAGGAAAAACCAAAGTTTACCGTGTTCAACAAGCTAGACCTGGCTCTAAGGAGCGAGGCAGAGTTAAAAGCATTCTCTGCTGTTCCTTACATGGGAGAGGAAGTCTTGCTGCCGACGGAGGAGCTTGTCTTCATATCTGCTGCCAAGGGATGGGGAGTAAACGACCTCATGGACAAAGTAGCTGGCCATCTGAGTCGGATGAACTACACATATTGAACAATAGCTGCTAACCTCTTTCGCCAAATATTTTGGTGCCTATTCTAATCATGTTGGCGCCTTCCTCCAGAGCAACTTCGTAGGAATTACTCATGCCCATGGAAAGATATCTCATCTCTACGTTGGCTAACTCCAGCTTCTTGGTCTCCTCGAATAACTTTCTTGTCTCCGCAAAATATGGCCTCGACTCTTCCGGGCTTTCCGGTTGAGGCCCCATGGTCATAAGCCCCATTACCCTTATATTCCTCAGGCCAGATATCTCACTCAGTAGTTGTCCCACGTTTTCCGGCAGCACCCCAGATTTCTGCGGCTCTCTACCGCTGTTTACCTCAATCAATATTGGCATTACTCTACCGAATTGAGCACATTTTCTATCAATTTCCCTGGCTATTTCTAGAGAACCGACGCTTTCAATCATATCGAACATTTCCAGCACCTTCTTTCTCACATTGTGCTTCTGAAAGTTGCCGATGAAATGCCATTTCGCTCTATCCCCCACCAACTCGTATGCCGCTTTCGCTTCTTTGACATAATTCTCTCCAACGACTCTCACTCCCGCCTCGACGGCTTCCATAACCTCTTCGGGCTTTCTGGTTTTTGCTGCTGCCACCAACTCAACTCCGTCAGGGAGTTGAGTCAGTAATCTGGTAACACTTTGCCTGATGGTGCTACTAGCCACTTCGCGAGGTAGAGTCCCTGACGATATTTGCCAACTTAACTAGACGACTTCGCTTTTTCGACCTTTCGCTTTTCCCAAGCCTTCTACACTGGAGCGTGGACCTAATGGATTTCCTCAGAATGTTTGCCCAAATCTTCCTCTATCATCACCAAGTTCTCGTTCTCCGCAATCAGCTATGTCGCTCATGAGTTAGCCAACTAGTATTCTATAACATCCGTCAGATCCCTTCTATTTCAAGATGGAGCTTGGCCGCCGGATTCAGTCCAAATCATCCCAGAAATCTGTAAGAATCTTGGGAATACCTGCCGGTCAGCTGGTATACTTGATGATTGATGACAAAGCACAGCTTTTCAATAACGCCAACAATTCACGCAACCGATGTCCGCGTGCCCTCCTCAGTCGAAGCAGCCAACAACACAAGATGACGCGAACAAGAAGGGGAATACTCGCCATTGTGGGCAGCTCCATCGCAATATTCTGGCCCGGAGCGCTGATCTTTGGATATCCTGGAGTGATGTCTCCGTACTGGCGAGACCTGTTCCAGGTAGGGACAGGTGCCACTGGAAACGTGATGTTCTTCATCCTCGCCGCCGTGGGCATCTTTATGTTTGTAGCCGGCAAATGGCAGGAAAGAATTGGGGCAAAATTGACCGTTTCCATTGGCATAATCATCTGCGGCTCGTCTTTGTTTATTGCCTCCTACGCCACAAATATCTATTTGGTATATCTCTGGGCCTTTCTAATCGGCGTAGGTTCCTGCTTTGTCTATATAACTGGGCTGACTGTTGTCCAGCGCTGGTTTCTTCAAAGAAGGGGCCTTTCCTCCGGCATAGTGAACCTGTTTTTCGGCCTATCAGCCGCAATCATGGCACCCGTGTTTGCCAGTCTTCTCAAGACATGGGGCTATGTTCAAATGAATACCCTGATAGCTGTCCTCACCATTGTGGTGGGAATCACAGCTGCACAGTTCGTTCAAACGCCGGAGAGAGCAAACCATGCCGCAAAATCATCCGCAGCACCAGAAGACGGAACCCAAGCAGGCACCAGACAGCCATCAAGCGAAGGAGAAAATGCAGCATCGAATAGACTCAAGACGTCGGTTCTCTTAGGAGAATCTTTCACTCTAAAGGAGGCTATAAGGACGAAGAGTTTCTGGTTTCTCTGGCTAACGTGGGCCTTTCAAGGTGCAGCGGGCATAGCCATGGTAACGCTCTCGGTCGCCTTTGGCCTCGCTGCCGGACTCCCAATGGAGTCTGCCGTCCTGCTCCTGACTGCCTTCAACTTGACCAATGGATTCAGTCGGCTCATAAGTGGCTTCGCTTCTGATATTCTACCAAGAAGCCTTACCTTGAGCCTGACGTTCTTCGCTGCGGCCGTCGCTTATTTCGTTCTTCCCCATATCAGCAGCCTTGCAGCGATGGCCATCCTTGTCGCCGTTATCGGTTTCGCTTTCGGCACGATGTTTTCCGTTTCCGCCCCGCTCGCTTCCGATTGCTTCGGCTTGAAACACTTTGGGGCAATATTTGGGCTGGTTTTCACTGCCTACGGCTTCCTCTCGGGATTTCTCGGT
>Ga0180433_10006331_pt1 | contig 15575 bp, 26 predicted proteins | sample SS_ome_8_FD_132980 | JGI IMG/M metagenome (GOLD analysis project Ga0180433, IMG submission 132980) | Hypersaline lake sediment archaeal communities from the Salton Sea, California, USA - SS_1_D_1 metaG | ecosystem: Environmental > Aquatic > Non-marine Saline and Alkaline > Hypersaline >... | reverse complement strand
GGCGCTGAAAAAAAGGATCCTGCAATCGGAGCTGGTGGACCTTCGCGGCAGTGGGGCCTACGACCACATCAAAGAGCTGCTCCAGCACGGCTTCATCGAACGCAAACGCCAGAGCGAAGGCCGTTCCTTTTGGATCAGCCTCACCGAAAAATTTCATCGCACCTTTGCCTTAAACAACGTCAGCGCCGAAGCGGCGTAGCAGAAGCAGCACATAAAAACAGCCTGAAGTTCGTACTTTCACATTCCTCAACGCAAATTTTCTTTGAGGTAATTCAAGTTTGATTGCCCGGCGATGTTGTTGCAGTGATAGCGAATAGTTTGAGCTGGCTTGAAGGCTTGATAAAAGGCCTTCTAGTGCCACCCAAGCCAGGCTTTATTGCTGTGGACGTGGCCTCAGCTGAACCCACATTTGACGCCCCATGGACAACTCCCTGTCACCCAAGATGGACTTTGGTGGGATCACCAAAACAGAGGGCGTTACTTACAACAACTCCAATGGGGCTAGCAGTGTTGCCGCCCTCACCACTGCCGATTTCCTGAGGGATTCCTGCGCTCAAATGAAGCTGGGTGTTGGCGCCCGTGATCACCAGGAATGCCCGCACCGGGTGACTTTTGACTATTACTCACCCTCCGATAGCGCAACGTTGCAGGAGGCCATACATGCCGCCTACCGGCATCTTCATGGCAACTGCTATGTCATGGACAACGAGCGCGCCGCTGAGCTGGAATCCCAGCTCAGCCATGGCTCACTGAGCATTCGCGAATTCGTGCGGGCCTTGGTGAAGCGTGACTTCTACAAAGATCGTTTTTTCTCGGTGGTGTCACCACATCGGGGAATTGAACTGGCCTTCAAACACCTGTTGGGCCGCCCGCCGCTGCATCAGCAAGAAATCTCCGCTGCGATTGCAACACAAGCCGCCCATGGCTTCGACGCCTTGGTTGACAGCCTGGTGGATTCCGCCGAATACAGCGAAGTCTTCGGTGCAGACACCGTTCCCCATTCCAGGGCCTGGACCTCAGCGAGCGGTATGCCAATGATCAACTTTGTTCGCATGGCAGCGCTGGAGCAAAACTTTGTGACCAGCGATCGCAACAACGGATCGGCCTCAATCCTGCTTGGCAACCTCACCAAAGGCACTCCTTTGCCTATCAAGGTGAGCAAGAAGGTCAATTTCGTTGGCGTGTCGGCCGCTTGGGGTGCTGGCAAGCCCCCAGCCAATTACGAAAAGCTCTGGCGTGGTCTGGCCCTGGTCGGTGGCGCTCACCTGGCCGGAATGCTCGTCAATGTGCTCTCACAGATGGCCGGAATTCATGCCCTTGATCGCATTCCAGCGATGTTCCTGGGTCTTTGATTGCTGTTGACCCATCAGGGGCTGCCACCACAGCCCCTCTTCCTTTAAAAGAGATGCTGGATAGATTCGGGTAAATCCCACGCACGATGGATCTCAGCTTCCTACTCGGTGTTCTGGCTCAAACCTTGAGCATCTACACGGTCGTGCTGATCGTTCGTGTCCTGCTGAGCTGGTTTCCCAACCTTGACTGGGGCAACCCCGTACTGAGCGCTGTCAGCTCGATCACCGATCCCTATCTGAATGTCTTCCGAGGTTTGATCCCTCCCCTTGGCGGTCTGGATCTGTCGGCGATCATTGCCTTTATCGCCTTAAACCTGCTGCAGTCACTCCTCTCAAGCGCTAGCGCATCGTTTTACAGCGGTGGCTTCGGTTACTGATCAGCACCAAACCCAGGCCACAAGGCCAGCTGGTGGAGCAAACTAATCAGGTGTTTTTGATTGGTTAGGTGAACCGCGAGCAAGTGGCGGCTGCCACTCAAGAAACGCTCAACGAGGTGGTTTGGCTACTGGACCGCCTTAAGGCCATGAGTGGCTGCAGTGACGAACACATCGCTGAAAGCCTGGAACGCCTGGCTGGTGGCTATCGCCAATACCGCAAACCCAAATCAGTGACCTACAGCAAGGCAAGCCAACCAGAGGCTTGAGCACTGAGCACTGGTCTTAGCCAAGTGTTTACCGAATGTTTGCCCCAAGGCAACGGCGCCTTGACCTTGCTGACGCAAGGTTTTTGAAAATTTCACCGCACCCATGGACTTGGCGATCAGGTGCTTGTGTGCCTGCCTGATTTTGTGGGCGGCCGAAAAGATCTTCGAAGACGGCTTTCACCTCAGCCTTGTGGGGTTTGTGGGGCTGGCCTTTGTGGTGGCTTGGGCAACCCTTCAGGCGTGAAGTCAACAGATCGAGCACCGGAAAGGGCCTTAGCCCTGCAGCTCCAGCTCCAAGGGCAGCAATTCATCGTCTGAGCCAGCGCGGGTGCGCACGGGCGCGGTAAAGCCCCTGGCCCGTGCCTTCGACACGCTCAAAGGCTCTGGGGTGCCCGCAGGGATCGATAAGCGCAGAGCAAAATCAGAATCACCAGGCGGCACATCGCCAAGGGATCCGACCCGGGTGCGGTTCTGCAGAGCAGGCTCACCCCCGCGATCGAAGATCTGTGCAAACAGATCGGCATCCACCACGGCCCGCTTGCCGGGGTTGTGGACCACACCGCGCAGGGCATAGCAGCTCGCCCCCACAGGCCGCTTCAAATCCGGCTGGGCGCCGGCGTCACCCTCTGGGCAAGGAGCTAGCTGCAAATCACTAACGCTCAGCTCAGCGGCCCAGAGCGGCTGCGGAAACCACAGGGCAAGCACCACAAGGGCCATCAAAAAGGCGCGTTTCATCGCTGATCTCCACTGCCACCAATCACCTGACGCTGGGCTCGACTGGCCAGCTTGTCCAGATTGGCCTGCGCCACGGTCTCCAGGCTGAAGCCCAGCTCATCGGCGAGTTGAGACACGTACCAGAGCACATCACCAAGCTCCAAGGCGATGGCCTGGCGGCGCTCATCGCTGAACACCCCTGCCTCATCCCGCAACACCTTCTTGACCTTGTCAGCCACCTCTCCGGCTTCCCCACAGAGCCCCAAGGCTGGATAGATGGGATTGCTGCCCAGATCGGGGTACAGGGCTGTGTTGCGCGCTTGCCGCTGATAATTGTTGAGATCCATGGGAACGTTCGGGTGGTAGCTTCCGCAACGCTTCAGGCCCGGTCCATGCCCCTGCCCGATCATCAGCGACGCACCAAAATCGTCGCCACAATCGGGCCGGCCACAGAATCACCAGACAGCATTCGGCAGCTGATTCTGGCCGGTGCCACAACCTTCCGACTGAACTTCTCCCACGGAGATCACGAGGAGCATGCCCAGCGCGCCGCCACGATCCGACAGGTGGCCCATGAACTGGGAGTTCACGTTGGAATCCTGCAAGACCTGCAAGGGCCCAAGATCCGCCTCGGCCGTTTTGCCGATGGTCCAATCACCGTGGCCAAGGGGGATTCCTTCGCCCTAACGGCCCGCGATGTGCCCTGCACCCAAAGCATCGCCACAGTCACCTACGACAAGCTGGCCAGCGAAGTGGAGCCCGGCAGCCGCATCCTTCTTGATGACGGCAAGGTGGAGATGAAGGTCGACTGGATCGACCAGGCCGAACAGACCCTGCACTGCAAGATCACCGTTGGCGGCAAGCTCTCCAACAACAAAGGCGTCAACTTCCCCGACTGCCTGCTCTCGGTCCGCGCCCTGACGGCCAAAGACCGTAATGACCTGGCCTTTGGTTTGCAGCTCGGCGTCGACTGGGTGGCGCTCAGCTTTGTGCGCAACCCCTCGGATATGCAGGAGATCAAGGAGCTAATCAGCTCCTTAGGCCATGCCACACCCGTGGTAGCCAAGATCGAAAAATTTGAGGCGATCGATCAGATCGACGCCATCCTGCCGCTCTGCGACGGCGTCATGGTGGCCCGTGGCGACCTGGGCGTGGAGATGGCGGCCGAGGAAGTGCCCTTGCTGCAGAAGGAGCTGATCCGCAAGGCCAACTCGATGGGCATCCCGATCATCACGGCCACCCAGATGCTCGACAGCATGGTGGCCAATGCCCGGCCCACCCGCGCTGAGGTGAGCGATGTGGCGAACGCGATCCTCGATGGCACCGATGCGGTGATGCTCTCCAACGAAACCGCCGTTGGCGACTACGCCGTTGAGGCCGTGGAAACCATGGACCGGATCGCCAGGCGCATTGAAAAGGATTACCCAAACCGCCAGCCCGACACCCAGCTGGCCTGCACGATCCCCAACGCCATCAGCATGGCGGTGAGCACGATCGCCACCCAACTCGATGCGGCCGCGATCTTGACGCTCACCAAAAGTGGCGCCACGGGGCGCACCGTCAGCAAGTTCCGCCCCTCAACGCCAATCCTGGCGATCACCAGCGACGTCAAGGTGGCCCGCCAGCTGCAACTGGTTTGGGGTGTGAATCCCCTGGTGATTGCCACCCAGGCCTCCACCAGCCGCACCTTCAGCCTTGCCATGGGTGTTGCCCAAGAACAGAAGTTGCTGCAAGACGGCGATCTGGTGATCCAAACCGCTGGAACTCTGGCCGGCGTCAGTGGGTCCACCGATCTGGTCAAGGTGGGCATCGTTTCAGCCGTGCTGGGACGGGGCACTGGTTTTGGCAGCCAACCGGTGAGCGGCCAGGTGTGCATTGCCAATTCACCCCAAGAAGCCGCCCGCATCGAAGCCGGCGAGATCTTGGTGGTGCCGCACACCGATGCGAACTACCTCGAAGCCATTCGCCGCTGCGGGGGTGTGATCGCTGAAGAAGATGGCAGCCAAAGCCATGCCGCTGTGATCGGCCAGCGTCTCGGGATCCCAGTCATCACAGGGGTGGCCAATGCCACCCGCGACGTGCGCCAAGGAGAGGTGGTTACCCTCGATGTCCGCTACGGGATGGTGCACCGCGGCACCCACGTCCATGACCACAGCAGCGCCGACACGATCGGTTGAATCCGCCGCGGTGGTCGTTGCCCGACTACCGCTCCGTGAAACCGTCGGAATGGCCCTGGGCGCGCTCGGGGCCAACCGCTTGCGCTCTCTGCTGACGATGCTGGGCATCGTCATTGGCAATGCTTCGGTGATCACCCTGGTGGGTGTGGGGCAGGGCGCCCAAAATCTCGCCAAAGATCAGCTCAGCAGCCTGGGGGCCAACGTGCTGTTTGTGGTGCCGGGCAATAACGACACCCGCCGGCGTGGCATTAGCAATCCCAAAACCCTGGTTTTGGCCGATGCCGACGCCATCGCGGAGCAGGTGCCCAGCGTGGCCAAAGTGGCCCCTCAAATCACCACCAGCCAAACGGTTCGGGCCGGCAACCTCAGCGCCACGGTGACCGTGACGGGAATCACGCCGGAATTTCTCTCGGTGCGGCGCTTCGACATGGCCCAGGGCCGTTTCTTCTCAAACGAAGACCTCAAAGCTGCCCGTACCGTGACGGTGCTCGGACCCGATCTAGCCGAGCGACTGCTGCCTGAAGGCTCGCCGATCGGACGCTCTGTTCGCATCAAGAACCAGAGCTTCCAGGTGATCGGAATCATGGCCTCCAAGGGGGCCTTCCTGGGACAAAACCAAGACGATGCGGCCTACGTGCCGTTGACCACGATGGTGAACCGCCTGAGTGGACGTGATCCCACCTATGGCACCTCCTTGAGCTTCATCAGCGTTGAGGCCCGCGACCCGGAATCCATTAGTGCCGCAAGGTTTCAGATCACCAACCTGCTGAGGCAACGGCACCGGATCCTGCGGGAAGACGATTTCGCTGTGAGATCCCAAAAAGATGCCCTCTCGATCGTGGGCACGATCACTGGAGGGCTCACCTTGATGCTTGCCGCCATTGGCGGTATTTCCCTCTTGGTGGGCGGCATCGGGATCATGAACATCATGTTGGTGTCGGTGAGTGAGCGCACCCAAGAGATCGGGCTGCGCAAGGCCGTGGGAGCCCGCAGCGGTGATGTGTTGCTGCAATTTTTGGTCGAAGCGCTGGTGGTCTCCAGCCTTGGTGGCTTGCTGGGCAGCGGTCTTGGGGTTGGCGCGGTGATGGCGGTAGCGGCGTTCACCCCGCTACCCGCCAGCATTGGAGCGGTGAGCGTGCTGGGCACGGTGTTGCTCTCCGGCTCGATCGGTCTGTTCTTTGGCGTTGTTCCAGCGCGCCGCGCCGCCCAACTCGATCCGATCGTGGCCCTCAGACGCCTATGAACGAAGTGGCCATCGCGATGATCGAATGCGACGGCCGCTGGCTGCTGCAGCTGCGTGACGACACCGAGGGGATTCTCTATCCCGGCCAGTGGGCCCTCTTTGGAGGACATCTCGATGCCGGGGAAACCCCTGAGGTGGCCTTGCGGCGCGAACTGGAAGAAGAGATCAATTGGGCTGGCAGCGATCTGGCCCCTTGGTTTGAACAGCGCGATGACCAGCGCATCCGCCATTTTTTTCGAGGCCCTCTGGCCGTTCCGCTGGAGTCCCTCACCCTGCTGGAGGGGCAAGACATGGTGGTCGCCGCACTCGATGAGTTGCTCAGCGGCTCGATCTGGAGCCCGAAGTGCCAACAACGGCGCCCGCTAGCCCCTTCGCTGCAACGGGCCGTACAAGAGCTGAAAAAAGAACGCGATCAAGCCTGAGAAGACTTTACAATCGCGAAACATTTTTGGTGGCACGGGGCGCTTCCTATGAACAACCGCTGGCGACTGATTGCGCTTTGGGCCCTGCCCATCGCCCTGGTTGTCTTCTTTGGTTTGCAAGTGGTTCGCAGCGGCGGCCCAATGCAGGCGGCCAATGGCCCCACCGAAGCTCCGCGCAACAGCGCCGTGGCGCGCGTGGCTTACGGCCGTTTCCTCGACTACCTCGAGGCCGGCCGCATCACCGCTGTTGATGTGTACGACGGTGGCCGCACTGCAGTTGTCGAGGCGGTTGACCCTTATATCGATAACCGTGTCCAGCGCCTGCGCGTTGACCTGCCTGGTCTTGCCCCTGAACTGATCAGTCAGATCGAAGAGCAAGGCATCAGCTTTGATGTCCACCCTCCCCGCACCACCCCACCGGCCCTCGGGATCCTGGGCAATCTGGCTTTCCCGCTGCTGCTGATCGGCGCCCTGATCTTCTTGGCACGCCGCTCCAACAACATGCCCGGTGGCCCTGGTCAGGCCATGCAATTCGGCAAGAGCAAAGCCCGCTTTGCCATGGAAGCGGAAACCGGCGTCATGTTTGACGACGTGGCTGGTGTGGAAGAGGCCAAGCAAGACCTCGAAGAGGTGGTCACCTTCCTCAAGCAGCCTGAGCGTTTCTCTGCACTGGGCGCCACCATTCCCCGCGGTGTGCTGTTGGTGGGCCCTCCCGGAACCGGTAAAACACTTCTGGCCAAGGCCATTGCCGGTGAAGCCGGTGTGCCGTTCTTCTCCCTCTCCGGTTCGGAATTCGTCGAGATGTTTGTGGGCGTTGGCGCCAGCCGCGTTCGCGACCTGTTCAAGCGCGCCAAAGAGAACGCTCCCTGCTTGATCTTCATCGACGAGATCGACGCCGTTGGCCGTCAACGCGGTGCCGGTGTTGGTGGTGGTAACGACGAACGCGAGCAGACCCTCAACCAGCTGCTCACCGAGATGGACGGCTTTGAAGGCAACAGCGGCATCATCCTGCTGGCCGCCACCAACCGCCCCGATGTGCTCGATTCAGCGCTGATGCGCCCCGGCCGCTTTGACCGTCAGGTGACGGTGGATGCGCCCGACATCAAGGGCCGCCTTTCCATCTTGGAAGTGCACTCCCGCAACAAAAAGCTGGCCGAAGACGTCAGCCTTGAGGTGATCGCTCGACGCACCCCCGGTTTCACAGGAGCTGATCTCGCCAACCTGCTCAACGAAGCCGCCATTTTGACGGCACGTCGCCGCAAGGAAGCCACCACGCTGGCCGAAATCGACGATGCCGTTGATCGCGTGATTGCTGGCATGGAGGGGCAACCTCTGACCGATGGCCGCAGCAAGCGTTTGATCGCTTATCACGAAGTGGGCCATGCCTTGGTGGGAACCCTGGTCAAGGATCACGATCCCGTGCAGAAGGTGACCCTGATTCCTCGCGGTCAGGCCCAGGGTTTGACCTGGTTTGCTCCTGATGAAGAGCAAATGCTGGTGAGCCGCGCCCAACTGCGTGCCCGGATCATGGGCGCTCTCGGCGGCCGCGCTGCTGAAGACATTGTCTTTGGCCACGCTGAAGTCACCACCGGTGCCGGTGGCGATATCCAACAGGTGGCCAGCATGGCCCGGCAGATGGTGACCCGCTTTGGCATGAGTGACTTGGGTCCTCTCTCCCTCGAGGCCGGCAACCAGGAGGTGTTCTTGGGCCGTGACCTGATGACCCGCAGCGACGTCTCAGACTCGATCACCAATCAGATCGACGAGCAAGTTCGCTCCATCGTTGAGCGCTGCTACAAGGAAACCGTTGACCTGCTTGCCGATCAACGCGACTGCATGGATCGCCTGGTGGATCTGCTGATCGAGAAGGAAACCCTGGATGGCGATGACTTCAGAGATGTTGTTGCTGAGTTCGTGAGCATCCCTGAAAAGGATCGTTTCAGCCCTCTTTTACCTGTCAATAGCTAAGCGGGGACATAGTAGGAAGACTGCCGATTAGCCATTACACCCTTGCCGAAGCTGCGCGATCAGGACGGAGAGTTTGAGGGGCCAATTCCATCAGGCGAAGTGGGTACCCACTCGCCGATGGAAAGTCATACGGGTTATCGGGGGGATGATTGGTCCCCTCAACGGCTGATGTTCCACCAAAATCTGGAACAATTTGCTGAGCGAGTCGGCTTGATCGTCGCCTTGCAAGGCAACGGAAAAATCAGCCAAGAAAAAGCTTTCAGTGAGATCCGCCAAATTTGGAAGGATCTCAAAGAAAGCCGAGGTGAGTTACTGGATTTGTAGTCCTGTTTGAACGGTTTTAAATCGCGTGAATCGGTCGTTGATCGATCACCTTGTCGATCAGGCCATACTCAGCCGCCTCAGCGGGAGACATGAAAAAGTCGCGGTCGGTGTCTTTTTGAATCCGATCGAGGGGCTGGCCGGTGCGTTGGGCCAGTTCCTCATTGAGGCGCTTTTTCAAAAACAAGATTTCATCGGCCTGAATGCGGATATCGCTGGCCTGACCCTGGGCACCGCCCAAGGGCTGGTGAATCATGATCCGCGAGTGCTGCAGGCTGCTGCGCTTGCCAGGAGCGCCGGCGGCGAGCAAGAAAGCACCCATGCTGGCGGCCAAGCCAACACACACCGTCTGCACGTCGGGTTTGACGTGTTGCATGGTGTCGAAAATGCCAAGGCCGTCATAGACGGAACCACCGGGTGAATTGATGTACAGGAAGATGTCCTTGTCAGGATCTTCTGCCTCGAGGAACAGCAATTGAGCAACGATCCGGTTGGCCGATTCGGCGGTCACCGGTTCACCCATGAAGATGATCCGCTCACGCAACAGGCGGGAGTAAATGTCAAACGCCCTTTCGCCCCGTCCGGACTCCTCGATCACGATGGGAATCATGGGGACATCAGGTCAGATAGGGCGATCTTACCGACGAAAACCAGGACTCTGAGCGCTAAGGTCTCAGTCCTGCAGAGCATGGTCTTGAGCAACCCGCAAACCGTTGCCGACAGCAAGCGCCGTTTTTACGCCGCCTACCCCCATGTCATCCCCGGTCTCTACCGGCGGGTGGTGGATGAATTGTTGGTGGAGTTGCACCTGCTCGCTGGGCAGGCCGGCTTCCAGGCCGATTCGCTGTTTGCGATGGGGCTCACCCAAGTATTCGACAACCTGATGCAGGGGTTCAAACCTGCTGAACGTCAGAAGGAGCTGTTTGCGGCGATCTGCTCTGGAGCTGGCCTAAAGGCGGATCAACTACGCAAAGACGCCAAGCAGCTCAGGGAGCATCTGGTTCCCCATGGCGAAGCCGAAATCAAATCCTGGATCGAGCAGCAGGGCCAAGGAGCACCGGATGTGCTCAAGCACGTCTTACAGCAGGCAGGCCGCAGCGATTTCCACTACTCACGCCTGCATGCCGTTGGGCTGATGGGGCTGCTGCAAGACCTCAGCGGTGGCGATGACCAAGATCCCCAAGCCTTGCAAGAGCGGGCGCACCAATTGGGGCACAGCATGGGGTTGCAGAAAGACAAACTGCAGAAAGACATGGGCCTCTATGCCAGCAATCTGGAGAAGATGTCGCAGGCCGTGGAGTTACTCGAGGAAACCGTGGCTGCTGAACGCCGCAAGCGCGAGCAGCGTCAGGGTGAACCTGCTTCTGCTGCCACAGGCCAAGTGAGCGAGCCCGCCAGCTGAGCGGGGCCACCGCTTTGATGCGCTGGCTGCCACTCGGCATCCAGTTGCTGCAGACCGCCCCACAACGCAGGTAGCCCTACCGGCAGCAACTGCAGCTGCTGCATGGCTGCAGGGGCGGCACTGAGCTGCAAGCCCTCACGCAACACAGCACCAGATGGTGGTTGGGGCTGGCTGGCTAACGGGACATCAGCCCCCAACACCACCAACAATTCACCGCTGGGGAACCATCGCCATCCGGCTTGAACAGGACCATCAGGCTGCTGAACGCGCCTGATCGGACCCTCAGCGCTGATAGGCCATCCCGGCGCCTGCTGAGTTTCTAGCTGCCGCTGCAAACGCGCCACATCCAAGCGGTGGCGATCAGCGGGCCACAAGCGAAGCCAGAGACTGGCGCGATAGGGCGATTGCTCTGGGTTGCGGCGAAGTTCCAACTGAAATGGGCTATTGAGCAGCCAGCTGCGATGGGGCAGCAGCACTGCAGGCCAGCTGAGGGCATCCAGCAAGGGCTGCAAGAGCGGCGCCATCCGGCGCCCCTGGAGACGCAAAACAACGGGGTCCGCCAAGATGCTGGATGGACGTCTCGCCGGGGCCTGCAAAGCGGCTTGCAGGGCTGCTGGACGGGTGCTGACCTGTCCCCAGAAACGATCCCCGCGCAGCGTTAAACAGCCCCAGCGCAGGGGTTCAGCCAGAGGAGACCAACTCCCCAACCAACCGGCCAGGGCCTCGCCTTGCCAAAACAGAGCCGGTGGTGAACCAGCCAATGCGTCACAGCGGAGTTCAGAACTGTTTTGACCCTCCAACCCCTGCTGCAGGCTTTGGAGGCTGAGGGCATCGGCAGCAACAAGGCGGTAATTCCCCAAACGCAGGCTGTGGGGGAGTCCATCGAGCTCTGCGCCCCCACGCAACATCAAATAGGGGGGAGCTCCGGCATGTTCACCCCACAGCTGAAACCAGCTGATCGCTTTGTTGCGCCAGAGCTTTGCGGCCAAAGGTTGCGGCAAACGCTGCAGCCACAGCGCTGGAGGCTGCGGCCGAGGCAGCACAGGAAATGCCTGAATCAGGTCGCTGATGGGAAGCAGCTGCGTCAGCTCTGGGCTGGCCGATGGGGGCGCCGTCGCCCATAGCAACGCAGCCAAAGCGGCTGGCCCTGCAGCTGCCGCTAGGGATCCGAGCAAACGGCGCATGGCCGATTAATCACGCTTGCGGCGGCGGCGATCACGCCACTCCACCGCTGAGAGGTAGATCACACCACCACTAACGAACAGCAACAAAGCCGCTGCCACCGTGGCCAGCAGGGTTGTCCCCGGCAGCTCAACCACGGACATCAGATGGGGATCAGAAATTGATGGATCCGTCGCCGTTGCGGCCCCAGACCACCATGGCGATCGAGAAGGTGAACGTGGCAGCCAAAGCAGCCCAACCCAAGGAGATCAGCACTGGACGGTCGATCAAACGTGCTGACTGTACTGAAAGCTGGAGGGGTGATTGCGCAGAATGGCGCAGTTGGTAGGAATTCAGCATTGACCAGCTCAGCTCCCAGCCGCCAAACAGCCGGCAGCACCCTGCTGGAGCGGGCTCCCTATCCCAATTTCAAGGTGGTGGTCCTCAACGATGAGGTGAACACCTTCCAGCACGTGGTGGATTGCCTGGTGAAGTACATCCCTGCCATGGATCCCGACCGCGCCTGGTCATTAGCTCAGCAGATCGATAGCGATGGCCAAGCCGTGGTTTGGGTGGGTCCGCAGGAGCAAGCCGAGCTGTATCACATGCAATTGGGCGCTGAGGGCCTGACCATGGCCCCACTGGAGCGGGCCTGAGGCCATGGGGCGGGTGGTGATCACCCACAGCACCTACCTCGAAGGATTGATCCCGCTGCTCAAGCAATTGGCCAAGGATCCCCAAGTGGTGACGGTGACACCGGCGGTGATCAGCCGCGTCAAAGGCCGCTGCCAAGGACTCAAGCTGCGGATCTCAGCCCCCATTAGCGGGGGCCACAAAGTGGTGGCTCGGCGCGGCACCAGCGCACAGGAGGTGTTCGTTGTCACGCCCCTGGAGCGCAGCGCCTTGCAGCAGCGGCTCGACGCCTTACTCAATAACCCTTGAGTTCAATCCCATTGCCTTCCGGATCGGTGAACTGAATCGACGGACCATCCCCATCTGTGCCAAAGCGGCTTTGCAAGGTGGCTTTGGCATCGATGCCATGGCTTTGCAAATGGCTCAGCAGCGCCGGCGGATCAAAGGGCTGAACCTTGAAGGCCACATGGTCAACATTTCGGCCCGAGGCAGCCGGGGGCTTGGTATCGCCGCTGGCACCACCGCTGCGGCCCAGAACTCCGTTGACAGGCACCAAATCAATCAAGGCGCTACCAGCGCGCAAATGCCATAGATCGAGGGGAGCGTTGTGCTTGGCGACTTCACAGCCGAGAACCTCGGTATAGAAGGCCAGCATGGGCTCAAGATCACGCACCCGAATCACGACGTGATCGATACCCATCAGGGGAATGGGGGAGGCTTGGGCCATGAACTTCTGATAGCTGGATGCACCGCTGAAGGACTTAAACCACCGAATGCCCTTGGATTCGCGGCAATCCCGTGGCGGTTGTTAGTCCAGCAATCGCAGCCAAGCCCACCAAAACAATCCCACCACCAAACCAATCACCACCAGCTGCTCAATCACCAAACGCTGAGCTTCAGGGTCCATGGCCTAGGCCTGCTGCTGAATGGCTTGCTCGAGGCGTTCCAAGCGCTGCTCCCGGGACCCCCACAACTCCAACACCCTTGGAGCTGCCTGCTCAGGCAACACGGCCCAACGCTGATCGCGATAAATCTGCTTGAAGATGGCATCCACCTCATCGCGATAGGGCAAATCAATCGGACGAATCCCGTCGTTTTCCATCTCCACTGGCCATTCGTTCGTGATCGGGAAGAACACAAGCCAGTCGAGAGACTCCAATGAGCGGCGCACCGCAGGCACCATCATCTCAACGAATGCATCATCGATGTCGGTCGTTTTGTAGTTAGCCGTGTACTGGGAGTAAGCGATGTAATCGATGGGGCAACGATCAAAAATCACACAATCACTTGAGTTGCTGTAAGCGTGAACGCGGCTGATGTTGTAGTACATCTGCAAGCCATTATCGAAGCGATGACATTCCTGACGGAAGCGAATGTCATAGCCCTCAGCATGCAGCGCTCGAAATGGCTCTTCCTCCCGCACGTACTGCGGATGGCGAGCAACCCAGTCATGCACAAAGGTGCTTTTGCCCTGGGAATGGGCTCCACTGACAGCAATGCGCATCGGCTCGCCGGGATCTACTCCGGTTTAATCAATCTTGGGGCTGATCAGCTCCTACTTCAAAGGCCGCTGTCCCGATCCGAAGAGATCCAGGGGAGCCCGATTGGTTTTGAGATTCGCCAGGAATTTTTTCCAGAAGCGGCGCAGTGCCTCAACAAAACGCATCGTGGAAAAGCAGTGGCATCTCCCCAGTCAACACGGTGGGCTCAGCTGCGTCCATTCCACTCCTCAAGGGTTTTCGGCAGCTCATCACCACTTTTCAGTTGCAGCAGCTCTTTATTGGGAAACATGGTTGTGACCTTATTCCAAGCCTCGTATTGCAGGGTCGTCGTGGTGCTCACCTCTAGCTCTTCTGTGGAGCCATCGCGCGCTTTAAAAACAGCAGTCCACCAAGCCATGGAAAATTTCCTTTGGCGGCACTCAAACACTTGAGCTACCAGGCTGCCAATGAATGTTGTCAGACCTTCATCAACCCAAGGTCAGCATCGCTGGGCGTTGATCAGTAGCCAACGCGCCGAACTCCGATCAAATTCCGTGTCAAGGAATTGTCTTGATCAGATTTTGACTTGGTATAGAGCACCAAACCATCCACCTCGAGGCGATACATCGTTGCCTGGCAATCATCCAAACCAGGAATCAGAACCGTTGAAGGGGTGATACAACCAGGTGTGTTTTGCTGATCCATCAACGACACCACATCGCCGATGAGGCACTCGTCGTTGTTGCGCACAATTTCTGGGTCGTAGTTGAAACCCTGCACAGTTCCATCTTTGAGCAGAAAACGCTCGTTCACCAAGATCGGATCAGCCGCTTGGAACTGAGCCTCATTCCAGTTGGCGATGCAAGTTTCCTGCTGGGCGCGCTGCTCTGCAGCCTGCTGCTGGAACTGCTCCACGGTTTGGTCGAGATCCTGGGCCAGCGCTGGGCTGCTCAAACCAAGAGCAAGCAAAGAGAAGAGGATTCTTTTCATACAGCCAGTGTGCTGCTGTTGGGATGGTTTGGCAGGCCCCCGGTAAGGGGCTGTTGACGACCAAATCCAATGCGCGCCTGCTTTGCCCACACCAAGTCACACACCAACACTCAAAACGAGCCCCAACAGGTGACCTCAACGTGGGCGCTACCGCTGCGTTGGCTGGCCTCGCATTCCTCGAGGAAGCGTGTGCCCAACTTGTTAGCCAGCGCATCGTCCTTGATGAACACCGTTGCTTCACGGTTCTGGAACGATTCAGCGGAGGCTGTGTGAGCCGTGGCAGCCTCCACGCCAAGAAATACTGCTCCACCGATCAAACCGCCAGCGGCAGAGCCAATCACCAAACGAGTCAGAGCGTTCATAGGAGATCAACATCTCCTTCATGGTGTGGACAGCAGCGGTCCAGCCGCATCCCCCGTTTTGGTGAATCGACAACACGACACCTGCCCAATCAGAACCTCTCAAGCGCTGTAGCAGTTCTGAAAACCGGTGGAATCAGGCATTGCCGGTCCATCGAAACAGAAGTTCGTTGCCGAACGTTTCGAGTCCCTACGTCGTATGACGACCTCGATGGCACAACACAGCAGCGTGTCTTGGATTTGATCGAGCGAGCCAAGGACAACGACATCCATGCATAGCGTTTCAACCGGACCGCTCTGGTTCTCCTTGATCAACAAAGTGCTCAAAGCAAGCGCATCGCGGCGCTGGAAAGCCAAGACAAAACCCTGGTGGGTGTCATTGGAAGGCATCAGCACCCATTCCAGCGGGGTGCAAAAGCGTTGGAACTCCACTCCAACCAGGGCCTTGCCGAGCCAATCAGCGTGGATTTATCGCCAGCGCTGAGCCATCACCAAGGCCTTCAACTCAGCGGTGGGAGCCGACAAAGCCCGAGACGCGTTGCCACAACAATTGGGTGGACCGCCGTGCCGTGATGACCTGAGGTTCGACCTGGATAAACCAGAAGGGGGAGAAAAGCGGAGCTTCGTTTCCAGCTACTGGGCCGGTCTACGTCACTTCCGGGACATCTCCCCCAAGTCGAAAAGGGAGTCAGATCAGAACACTTGGCAG